>PJTY01000056.1_pt1 | contig 117592 bp, 114 predicted proteins | sample 1512121 | NCBI WGS metagenome assembly PJTY01 (sample SAMN08177680, study PRJNA422409) | Soil metagenome, whole genome shotgun sequencing project. | isolation source: Soil enriched (2) on filter paper: alkali lignin treatment | place: USA: Madison | collected 2015-01-15
ATAAAAAGAAGCCCCATCATCCTGACGGGGCTTCTTCGTATTCCGCTTATGTCGTTGATATCCTATTAACGACCACGTCCTGTGTGTTTTATTATTCTCAATGAGACTTCCTGTCTCTCTATGCTTCATATATTAACGATTAAGCTGGGTTGGATATAGACGTAAATCTACCTGAACAACGTACGCTTAGGCGTACAATTAAGCGATATGATACTTCTGTAGTTTACTTATTAACGCTGATAAGCCTTTCACTTCAAACTCATTGGCTTCAAACGTTTCTTCTTGATTACGTTTAAAAATATCACGGATTTCAAGAACAGCATTGCTGTCCACCAAGCCGATATAGGTCGCGACCTGACGGAGTTGATCAATTGAGCGCGAACCATTGGTTGCACCATAGCCCACATAAGCCGCAGGTTTACCTTGCCATTCCTTAGCCACGTAATCCAATGCATTTTTGAGTGCTGGACTGTAGCCATGATTATATTCAGGGCTAATCAAGATAAATGCATCAGCGGCGGCAATTTTATCGGCCCATTGTTGTTGTTTAGGTTGGTCATAAACACCTGTCGCTGGAGGATGCGCGCCTGCAAAGATAGGTAAGGCCCATTCTTTCAGATCGATAATCTCGGTCTGAATATCATTTAATGAGAGTTCATTGATGGCCTGATCGACCCAATTGGCGATTTTAATGGCTGTACGGCCTTCGCGGATACTACCGACAATAATGTAAATGAGCATATTGATCTTCCTGTGTTATTGCTTTGAATCGAAAATAAATGTCTTTTAATGATCTTATACTTTTATTCAGGGTTAAAAAAAGCTCTCATTTGAGAGCTTTTATGTTACATCAATTTAATGCCTTGCTGTCCAGCAGGGGTAACCTTAAAGATTTCCACTTCAAAGGTAATATTTTTGCCTGCCAGTGGATGATTAAAATCGATTTCAGTGGTGTCATCATTCACCGATTTTACAATTCCAAATAAGGTGGCTTTGGCCTTATCTTCAAATTCAATCATATGACCAACGATGGGACGTTGTTCAAACTTAACCGTATCGAAGATCTGGATATTTTCAGCATTCCAGGGGCCAAAAGCATCTTCAGGTGGTAAATGTACAGTACGACGATCGCCTGCACGTAAACCAAATAAAGCTTTTTCAAAGCCAGGTAACAGGTTACCGTCACCAATCACCAGACTGACAGGTTCTTCACGGCCACGGGTATTGTCGATCTCAACACCATTTTCGATTGAAACCGAAAAGTGCAAGTCAACTTTTGAACCGTCCTGAATACGAATTTCTTCGTTTGGGTGAATAATTTCGTTCATCTTATCTATCCGCATTTTGGTTGCGTTTCTTCTCGAGGAAGAAGGTATCGATTAGCAGTAAAATCGTTCCCAAAGTAATGGCACTATCTGCAAGGTTAAATGCCGGGAAATGGCTGTTCTGGTAATAGACATGGATAAAATCGACCACATAGCCCAGACTGACACGGTCAATCAGGTTGCCAATGGCTCCACCGAGAATCAACGCAATTGCCATAGGCAAAATGATCATTTTCTTTGGCATGCGCATCAGCCAGAACACAAAAATAACCGACACAATGCCTGCTAGAGAGGTAAACAGATAACGTTGCCAGCCACCCGCATCAGATAGAAAGCTAAATGCTGCGCCATGATTGTGCAGTAATGTCCAGTTTAAAAAAGGCAGAACCGGAACAGGATCAGCATAATTTAAATGCGAACTTGCAATCCATTTGGTCCATTGATCCAGCACAATGGCCAGGACAGAAAGTCCAAGCCACATGAAGTTGTGCGGGTAAAACTGGAATAAGCCTTTTTTTGCGGGGCTTGTTTGCACAGAATTATGCATATTTTCTCACTTCGCCACTGCCAGTGACATTGATAATACAACGAGCGCATAAACCAGCATGACCAACGTGTGTATTTACATCTGGCAGCACATGCCAGCAGCGTACACATTTTTCACCATCCGCCGCTGAAACCTGAACACGTAACCCGGCAAGGTCAGTGCTTTCACCTTGTTCAGCATACGGATGCACAATGACTTGAGAGGTGATCAAGACAAAGCGTAATTCATCGGCCAATTGGTTCAACAATTTCTGTAATGCTTCATCTGCCCAAAGTTCAACTTTTGCAGATAAGTTACTGCCAATCAGTTTAGCGTTACGTGCTGCTTCAATCTGTTTATTTACTGCTGATTTTACGCTAATCAATGTTTGCCAATCTGCTTCAGACAGTAAGTTTGCTGTTGATGCGGTTGGAATGTCATACCATTCAGCGGTAAACACATATTTTTCAGTTTGTTCTGGGATTAAAGGCCATGCTTCTTGTGCAGTAAAGCTGAGAATTGGTGCCATCCAGCGAACAAAGGCCTGAACGATATGGTACAGCGCGGTTTGGGCAGAATGACGTGCTTGTGAATCCGCCTTGGTGGTGTATTGACGATCTTTGATGATGTCGAGATAGAAACCACCCAAATCGTTGATACAGAAGTTGGTGAGGGCATTGGTCACAATATGGAAATTCATCTCTTCATAGGCTTGCTGAATGGTTTTTTGAACCTCAGCAGCACGTTGCAGGATGTATTGGTCTAATGCAATCAACTGGTCCACTGGCAGCGCATCCGTAGATGGCTTGAAGCCATTCAGGTTCGCCAGCAAGAAACGTAAGGTGTTACGGATACGACGGTAACCATCTGAAGCACGGCTAAAGATTTCTTTACCAGCCGTCATTTCATAACGATAGTCCGCAGAAGCGATCCAGAAGCGTAAGCCATCTGCACCCATATCTTTAATAATGTCTTGTGGGGTAATGATATTACCTAATGATTTAGACATTTTACGGCCTTTCTCATCGACCACAAAACCGTGGGTGAGCAAGCCTTTATATGGCGCGCGTTCATTGATGGCAATTGAGGTCAGCAATGAAGACTGGAACCAGCCACGGTGTTGGTCTGAACCTTCAAGATACAAGTCTGCAGGATCTTGCAGGTCTTCACGTTCACGTAGCACCGCATAGTGGGTTGTGCCAGAGTCGAACCAGACATCCAGTGTGTCACGGATTGCATTGTAGTTTTCGGCATCTGCACCAATGAAGTCACTTGCTTCACGGTTATACCAGCCGTCAATCCCTTCCTGTTCGATCAGCTTAGCCACTTCTTCAATCAGTTCAGGCGTACGCGGATGCAATTCGTTAGTATCTTTATGAACGAAGAACGGGATTGGCACGCCCCAGGTCCGTTGACGTGAGATACACCAGTCAGGACGACCTTCAATCATGGATTGGATACGGCTTTGACCCCAATCAGGCACAAACTCGATGTCATTTTCAATCGCGTTTAATGCATTTTGGCGTAGACCGTTGGCATCCATGCTGATAAACCATTGTGGTGTCGCACGGAAGATAATTGGTGTTTTGTGACGCCAGCAATGCGGATAGCTATGCTTGATTGGCTGATGCGCCCATAAACGACCGACTGCACCCAACGCTTCAATAATTTGAGGATTGGCTTTATAGATGTGTTCGCCTGCAAAAATTGGTGCAGTGGGTAAATACACACCATTGCCGCCTACAGGGTTTTCAACTTTCAATTGATACAACAAGCCGACTTTGTAATCGTCTACACCGTGGCCCGGTGCGGTATGGACTGCACCTGTACCACTGGTTGCAATCACGTGTTCGCCTAAAATGACAGGCACTTGGCGATCAGTTAACAGCGGATGTTGCAATAAAAGATTTTCGATTGCCGCGCCTTTGAAATCAGCGAGTACAACTGGGTTTTCAAGCTTATAGCGCTCGATTGCCGATTCGACCAGATCTTTGGCCAGAATAAAGTTTTGCGTACCACGGTCAGTGGTCACCTGTACCAATTGATAGTCGATATCAGCATGCAACGCAACCGCCTGGTTGGCAGGCAAGGTCCATGGCGTCGTGGTCCAGATCACGATATCAGTCGCATCTTTCACCTCGACATTCAAACGTGTGCTGAGATCTTTCAGATCAACCACGGTGAAGCCGACATCAATCGCATCTGATTTTTTATCTTCGTATTCAACTTCAGCTTCAGCCAGAGAAGAACCACAGTCCATACACCAGTTCACTGGTTTTAAACCTGGCTCAATATGACCTGCCTTGGCGATTGCACCAAGCGCACGTACGATATCTGCTTCTTGTTTGAAGTTCATGGTGAGGTATGGATTGTCCCAGTCACCAAACACGCCCATGCGCACAAAGTCTTTTTTCTGTAATTCGACTTGGGTATAGGCATATTCACGGCATGCTTTACGGAAAGTCGATGCATCAACCTTGACGCCGACCTTACCGACTTTTTCTTCTACTTTCAGTTCGATTGGCAGACCGTGACAGTCCCAACCTGGCACATAAGGTGCATCAAAGCCATCTAAAACACGGCTTTTGATAATGATATCTTTTAAGACTTTATTGACTGCATGGCCTAAATGGATTTGACCATTGGCATACGGAGGGCCGTCATGAAGGACATATTTTTTCTTGCCAATACGCGATGCACGAATCTGCTGATAAATGTTGTCGGCATACCACTCTTCTAACCATTTGGCTTCACGCACAGCCAAGTTTGCCTTCATGGCAAATTCAGTCGCTGGCAAATTGAGTGTGGCTTTATAATCCACTGCATTTTCAGGAGTTTGCTTATCGCTCATGCAAGTTTTCTTCCAGTTTGATCAGTTTATAAACTGACATGTATTACGTTTTAAATTTAAAAAGGAAATTCTGCTGTGCTGCTACGATAATCTCGTAACTTTTGCACATCATTATTAATTCCGGCTTTGAGGGCTTCAAGCGAAGGGTAATTCAGCTCACCATGTAAATAGTGGAGGAAGGTTACCCGCATCAATAAGCCATACAGATTAGCAGAAACATCAGGGAAATGTACCTCTAATCGCCATTCTGGCTGGTCTTGTTTGATGGCTGGGCGTGTTCCCACATGACCTGCACCAAACAAACTGTCAGCTTGATAGCCAGAGATGCCATTGAGGGCAGGATCTGCATGTTTTATTTTTGCTGTAAGAGAGGCATCTTCACATACCACATCGACCGCATAAATCCCGTTTAAGCACGGTTTATGACGGTTTAAACGCACATTAATCGTTGGGAAATCAAGGGTGCGACCAATTTGATCACCATATTGCACTCGGCCAGTGATGCTATACGGACGTCCCAGTAATTTTGCCGCTAAAGCCAGATCACCTGCTTGTAGGACCTGACGAATACGGGTTGAACTGACCCGTTCACCGTTTAAGGCAATGGTATTTAAATTGGTGACATCAAAGCCATAGTTGCGTAGAAATTCGCTGTTGCCTTGACGGTCTTTGCCAAAATGGAAGTCATCTCCCAGTACAAGGCTTTGCGCATTCAGTTTTAATTTGAGTAGGTCTGCAAATTCAGTGGCATTTAGACTTCTAAAATATTGGTCAAATTTCGCAACTGCAATGTAGTCCACGCCGAGCTCGGTTAAATATTCTACTTTTTCACGTAATGAGCTAATCCGTGGCGGTGCATCATAACCTTTAAAAAATTCAAGCGGTTGCGGCTCAAAAATCATCACTAACGTTTTTAAGCCTTGCGCAGCAGCCAACGTTTTGAGTTGAGCAATCATCGCTTGATGGCCGAGATGGACACCATCAAAATTGCCGATCGTTACCGCAGTCGGCGGTAACTGAAAATCTGGCGATAATGCGTTGAGACGAAGCAACTTCATGGGCGTTAAATACAGTGATTTTTGCAAAGGCTATATATTGCCATATTCTCAGCGTTTCGTCTTGTTGTTGTGTTTTTACACAGAAAAATTTCAGGATTTAGAAGTTTTATATCAATTAAATTGATTCATTAAATAAAAATAAATCAATTTTTCTTATTTAATGGTTGAATTAAAATAGCTGCATAGTCGCTTGATATCGAGATAGAGATGAAAAAGCCGTTTTATCAGCTAGAGCAGAGCACCGATGTAATACGCCATTTTACCCCGAACTGGTTTACTGCCACCATGGGCACCGGGGTTGTGGCGATGATTTTAACACAGCTGCCTTTTGCTTCATCTCTTTTGTTTATGCTTGCGACGAAGTTGTGGCAATTCAATATTCTGTTATTTAGCACTTTTAGTGTGTTGTATATCTTACGCTGGATCTTATTTCCAACTGAAGCCAAGCAGATTTTTACTCACCCCAACATGAGCTTATTCCTCGGTGCGATTCCGATGGGCTTAGCCACGATTGCCAATGGTTTTCTCAGTTTCGGAACACATTTATATGGCGATATTGCCATCCAGATAGCCACTTACCTTTGGTATATCGATGTTGTTCTTGCTGTAGTGATTGCGTGGGTGGTGCCATTTTGCATGTTTAGTTGTCAGGACCATCAACTGCAACGCATGACCGCCGTCTGGCTGTTGCCGATCGTGGCTTGTGAAGTTGCTGCCAGCTCTGCGGGCTTGTTGTTGCAACATTTAGCAGCCGATCAGCATGCCTTGACCATCTTGATCACAGGCTATGTATTATGGGGCATTTCTGTCTTACCTGCTTTTGCGATTTTAACCATCCTGATGTTACGTCTGGCATTGCATCAGTTGCCTGAGAAAGAAGTGGCGATTTCTAGCTGGCTATGTTTGGGCCCGATTGGGACAGGGGCGTTAGCGTTATTATTACTTGGTGAGCAGGCGCCACGGATCATGCAAGCGATGGGCTTTGAAGGCTTGGCAACGTTATTACCTGCTTTAGGCATCGTAGCGAGTCTGGTGTTATTAGGCTTCGGTTTATGGTGGTTTGGTATCGCGATTTTGACTACATTACGCCATATGCGTACTGGCATTCCATTTAACCTAGGCTGGTGGGGTCTCACGTTCCCGTTCGGTGTATTTATTTTGGCGATTTTTAATCTAGCGCATCAGTTACATATCGGTTTTTTACAGTATGCGGCTGTGGTTCTCAGTCTGCTGCTGGTCGGATTATGGGCATTGGTGATGAAGAAAACGTTGGCAGGGGCATATAGCGGTCAATTATTTTTCTCTCCCTGTTTGGTCGCCTTACAGCAGAAGATGCAATAATATCTAAGGTGTGCCTGAGCGCACCTTTTTTGTGTCTCTATTTTGATTTGAACGAGTCTTTTTATGAATGCTGATATTGCCCTGATTATGGCGTTGCCGAGTGAATCCAAAGGTTTGTTTGAACAAGCTGGTATTAACGTTCATTACAGTGGCATTGGTAAAATTAATGCAGCATTCAAGGCATTTGAAGTGATTCAAAAGACGGGTTGTAAGACCCTGATCAATTTAGGCAGTGCTGGCAGTTCGTACTTTGATGCGCATAGTCTGGTTGAAGTCACCACGTTCGTGCAGCGCGATATGGATGTCTCACCACTTGGTTTTGCAGTGGGTGTGACACCAATGGATGACGAGATTCCTGCCGACATCCATGCCCAGCCGCATTTTGAGTCTTTACCCAAAGGAGTTTGTGGCACGGGGGATTCGTTTGAAACAGGCTTACCGAAAGTCAGCTGTAATCTGGTTGATATGGAAGGCTATGCCTTAGCTAAAGTGTGTCAGAAACTGGGTGTACGTTTAATTTCGGTTAAATATATTACTGATGGTGCCAATGATACGGCTCATTTAGACTGGGAAGAGAATCTGCTGCTTGGTGCACAGAAATTATTGGCGTTGTATCAGGCGCATTTTTAAGCACAAGGATCTATTGCTGTAGTGTATACGAAAAAACTCTTTAATTATTAAATGATTGTTGGAGTAAATTCGCATACCGGCGATTTTATTCAATGAGCTCAATGTCTACTAAGATAGCTATACTTGCTTCTTGAAAATCACTATTTAAGAATTTCTTATTTTCAATAATTAGTTGTATTTTAAAGATAAAGGATTAGGTTCCTTTGTACACGGAAATTGAAACAGTACTATTGAGAGTGGCGATGATTATTTGCAAATTGTTAGAGAAAAAATGGCTTTATAGAAAATTTCTGCTCAGCATGGACGGTAATTCTTATTATGTGGAATATCATGGACGAGGAGCTGGGTATGAATATGTTGCGCTGGATGGAAATGTTGTAGATGGTGGAACAAGCCAGCCTTGGTTTATTCCATCTTTCTCTTTTGACATTGAACAGCATAAAATTGTGTTAAATGTTCGTGTTTGGCCATGGCTCGCGATTAAGAGCTTAAAGATTTCAGTGGATGGAATAGAAGTTTTTATTATTTAAGGTTAGATCCTTAATTTAGAAAATCTAAAATTCAAATAATATGTTTTATAGACAATAATTAATCTTTTCCTTTGGGTGTGAAAATTTCAGTCAAAACCGCTTTATAGTTTATAGCACTGAAATGATTTTTTTGACTTTGCATGCCCCATAATTCATTTAGGCAAACTTAATAATATTTTCGTGCCTTAAATAAAAAAAGCGACAAACAAAGCCGCTTTTTCTATTTTAATCGCTAAGATAAGGCAAGGCGTGTGAAGAAAATTTAACGCGGCAATACGCCGTATAACATCACATGCACAGTATGCTCGATGCTGCGTTGAAACATACTACGATTACGCAAGGTTTTGCCTGTCACCATTTCAATCTGGGTCGAGAAATCCGCGTAATTCTGTGTAATGGCCCAGATATTCAGAATCAACAGTTCTGGATCAATCTCTGCTGACAATTTACCTTGTTCTTGCCAAGTTTGAATGACTTTAGCTTTACGTTTAAACAGCTTTTTCAACGGACCTTTCAGGATCGGCAAAATATGAGGTGCACCTTGAATAATCTCGAGTGCAAATAAACGGGAAGCCTTCGGCTGGTCACGTGAGCTTTCAATTTTTTGAATTAAATAATGTGTCAATGCTTCTGTTGGTTCAAGTTCAGACTCCAAGGTCTGTAAAGGCGCCAACCATTTTTGCAGAACCGTGGTGAGTACTTCCACATACAGTGACTCTTTATTTTCATAGTAGTAGAAAATATTGGATTTATGCATATTTGCGAGCTGTGCAATCTCATCCAGACTTGCGCCACTAAACCCATAGACGGAAAAAACATCCAGGGCAGCATTCAGCAGTTGATTGCGCTTTTGTGTACTTTTTTTCTGTTCCATCTGCGAGCTTGATTCAAAAAATGTCATTGACATTGTAAGATAAATTGCCGGATTTGTGCACAGTCACAGAATTTTTTTATCGAAAAAATTATACTTTTTGGGCCAAAATTAGGGATGTGTTTGATAATTATTGAAATCTAAAAAAGGTCATACATATTTTGTAAATAATTCATCTGTTGGTCATCAATTGGAATCGTTATTTTTGATGATTTGATGCATTTTTTAGAAAAAGTGAAACGGTTTTAGGTGGCTAAAACCGCATCAAGGACTTGTTGTTCGAGTTGTGCAAAAGCAATACTCTTTTTACGTGGACGTGGCAGATTCACCTGAAAATTATGCGCAATATGGCCCTGATCCAGAAGGATAATTCGATCGGCCAACTGGACAGCTTCACTTACATCATGAGTCACCAGAATGGCGGTAAAGCCTTGTTCCTTCCAGAGACGTTCAATCAGGTTTTGCATTTCCAAACGGGTTAGGGCATCTAAGGCGCCTAAAGGTTCATCCAGAAGCAAAATACGGGGTGAATGCGAGAGCGCACGTGCCAGTGCAGCACGTTGACGTTGCCCGCCTGAAAGTTGTGCAGGCCATTGCGAGGCTTTTTCTTTTAAACCGACTTTTTCCAGTAAGGTGGCTGCGAGTTGGTGCTGTTCTTTAGATAGTCCCAGTTGCACATTTTGCAGGACGCTTTTCCATGGCAGCAGGCGAGGGTCCTGAAACATCACCCGAATGTCTGCATTGGTGATACCTTCACGAAAATGACGGGCAGACTGGAATTTAATTTCACCATAACTGGCTTTTTCGAGTTGGGCAATGAGACGGAGCAGGGTACTTTTACCACAGCCACTACGTCCGACGACCGCAACAAATTCACCTGCCTGAATATGCAGGTCAAGATCTTCCAGAACCTTGACCTCACCATAAAACTTATACAGTTGTTCAATCAGAATATCTGCGCCATTAGCAGGTGCCTGAGCTGTTTCTGGTTCAGTGACTGGTTGCACCAGATTATTGTCATAGAAATTTAGATTTAAATTACTCATCTTTATCTCCCTTTTATTTCTGGTAGCCTGCATGCCAGCGTAATAAATAACGTTCTAAACCTTGAGCCAAGACATCGGCCAATTTGCCCAGCAGTGCGTAGAGTAAAATACCGACCAGAACAATATCAGTCTGTAAAAATTCCCGTGCATTCATGGTCATGTAGCCGATTCCTGATTGTGCAGAAATTGTTTCGGCCACAATCAAAAGGACCCAGACCAGTCCTAAAGAGAAACGCAGACCGACCAGTATGGAAGGCATGGCACCAGGTAAAATGATGTCTTTATACAACTGCCAGCGGCTTAATCCATAGCTTTTACCCATTTCGATCAGCTGGGGATCGACGGAACGGATGCCGTGATAGGTATTGATGTAGATCGGGAAAAACACGCCCACTGCAACCAGAAATAGTTTGGCCGTTTCATCAATCCCAAACCATAAAATTACTAATGGAATCAGCGCCAATGCCGGAATGTTACGGATCATTTGCAAGGTGGTATCAAGCAAGGTTGAAGCAATACGCGATGAGCCGTTGAGTAGCCCTAAAATCAGTCCCAATCCACCGCCAATCAGTAAACCCAGTAAAGCGCGACCCGCACTGACTTTGACATGCTGCCAAAGTTCACCACTGAGCAGTAAGTGCCAGAATGCACTTACCACAGCGCTTGGAGCGGGTAATACCCGACTTTGTAACAGGCCCGAACTTGAAGCAGCCTGCCAAACCAGCACCAGTAACACTGGAAATAGCCAAGGCAATAAACTGCTGCCTATTTTTTGTGTTCCACGTGAAACATTATTGATGGAAACTTTGCTATTCATGCAGTCTCCTTGGCCAAGGGCTTAGTTTCCTTGACCTCCGGCACGTAGTTATTGGCAATAATTTCACCAAATGGGCCAGTTAAATGTGGCTGTGCCAGTTTCTCGCGGGTTTTAAGGGGTAATAATGGGAACACCAGTTCTGCAAAACGGATCGATTCTTCCAGGTGCGGATAGCCCGAGAAGATAAAGGTATCGATACCTAAATCGGCATATTCCTGAATACGTGCCGCAACTGTTTCTGGATCACCGACCAAGGCGGTTCCTGCACCGCCACGGACCAGCCCAATGCCTGCCCAGAGGTTCGGTGAGACTTCAAGTTGGTCTTTACGTCCGCCGTGAAGGGCAGCCATACGCTGCTGGCCCACAGAATCCATTTGCGCAAATTTTTTCTGTGCTGCGGCAATGGTGGCATCATCCAGATATTGAATCAGCTCATCTGCTGCTGCCCAGGCCTGTTCGTTGGTCTCACGCACAATCACATGTAAGCGGATCCCGTAATTCAGGGTACGCCCTTTGGCGGCTGCTTTGGCACGCAAATATTCGACCTTTTCTTTCACTGCAGCAGGAGGCTCACCCCAGGTCAAATAGGTATCGACCTGTTCTGCTGCCAATTCAGTTGCGGCCTCTGATGAACCGCCAAACCACAATGGAGGATAGGGTTGCTGTACAGGCGGGTAGAGCAGTTTGGCGTCATCGACACTGAGGCGTTCGCCGTGAAAGGTAAACGATTCACCGGTATGTGAGCGGGTCAGGATTTCACGCCAGATTTTGACATATTCAGAGGCAGTCTGATAACGGGTACTGTGATCTTCATAGAGACCATCACCCTTGAGTTCTTGCTCGTCGCCGCCAGTCACCAGATTAAGCAGAATACGCCCATTGGAGAGACGGTCAAAGGTGGCGGCCATCCGTGCAGCAAGTGCCGGAGTGGTAATGCCAGGGCGAAGTGCCACAAGGAATTTCAGCTGTTTGGTGGCATCAATCAGGCTGGCAGCGGTGATCCATGGATCTTCACAAGAGCGCCCGGTCGGAATCAGGACACCTGCATAACCAAGATTATCCACGGCAACGGCAATCTGTTTCATATAAGCATGATCGACCTGACGAGCGCCCTTGCTGGTGCCAAGATAACGACTGTCACCATGAGTGGGAATAAACCAGAAAATATTCATATGCTTACCTATCTATTGAAATCACTTGGCTTGCCAAACAGCTTGTTTGATACGGATACTGTTCGGAATAATGCCTTGCTGGCTAAAAATGTCCGCGAGTTGTTGCTGCTCTGCAATTACCTTGGCATTCAGTGGCGCGGCGGCAGAAGGACGCGGACGACGTTGCACAAATAAACTGCTGACGGCAGGTTTAAGGCCTGTGCTTTTGCCAATCAGGTCGGCAGTTTCACTCTGATGTTGCTGTACCCATCGATCGGCCTGATTAATCTGTTTTAACAGTCCTGTCACTGCTTGAGGATGCTGCTGGACAAAATTCGGTGCCGCCAGATAAAAGGTATAATTGGGACTCAGATTTTTACCTGTCGCCAGGACTTTGGCCTGATCTTCCAGTTCGGTCGATGCGTAATAAGGATCCCAGATCGCCCAGGCGTCGACCGCTCCTTTTTGAAATGCAGCCCGTGCATCGGCAGGAGTAAGCCAAATCGGCTGGATATCACTCCATTTCAAACCTGCTTTGCGTACGGCCTGAACCAGTAGAAAATGTGCACTCGAGCCTTTTTGTAAGGCAATACGCTTACCTTTAAGATCGGCGAGCTGTTTTAAGCTGGAACCCTTTGGAATTAAAATTGCGGAAGCCAGCGGTTTTGCGGTTTCATAGGCAATGTAGTAGAGCGGTTTTCCTGCCGCTTGTGCATAAACTGGCGGGGCATCGCCTGTGACTCCCACATCAATCGAGCCGACTGCGAGAGCTTCTAAAATTTGTGGGCCAGCTGGAAACTCGTTCCATGTCACTTTGGCATTGGGAAACTCTTGTTCCAGAAGTTTTTGCTGCTTGGTAATGGCAAAGTTAATCGAACTTTTTTGAAAGCCAATCCGCAGCTGTTTAACACTTGGATCAATTGCCCAGACCGGGCTGCTCAGCAACATGCCCAGACTGGCCAAGGTGAGCAAAGATTTGAACCGACGGGTGTGTTGCTGCATGACCATATCCTTATACTCAAATAGAAGACTTAAAATGGGCTTATTTCTTGCTCAGTAATGCATCTTGGATCACAAGCTGCTTTGGAATCAGTTTCTGGGCAAAAAATGCATCAGCCACATATTGCTGTTCTTTGGCAACCTTTTCAGAAATAGGTTGCACTCCAAAACCCATACGTGAAATTGACGTTTTTAAAATATCGAATTTAAGTGCGGTTGGTTTTTCTAGCAGTTTTGCAGCATCGTCTGGATGCGTTTTGACCCAGTCCGTGGTTTGATTAAGCGTGGTGACTACGGTATTTAGCACTTGTGGATGATTTTGTGCGAATTGGCGATCAGATAGATAGAATTGATGGTTACTGACCAGATGTTCGCCATTGGCAATGACACGCGCATGTATCTGATGCTCAGCTGCAGCCAGGAATGGATCCCAGATCACCCATGCATCGACAGCACCTTTTTCAAAGGCAGCACGTGCATCTGAAGGCGGAAGGTAAACGGGCTGGATATCATTTAAGGTCAGATTATTTTCTTCCAGCAACTTAAGTAATAGGTAATGCACGTTGGAACCTTTGTTCAATGCAATACGCTTGCCTTTTAAATCCTGAATCGATTGAATTGGAGAATCTTTTTGCACAATCAAGGCTTCTGCGGATGGTGCGGGTGGCTGATTGGCTACATAGACCAGATTAGGATTGGCGGCCTGAGCAAAGATCGGTGGCGCTTCACCAGCTTCACCCAATACCACACTTCCAACGTTTAAACCTTCCAATAACTGTGGACCGGCTGGGAATTCAACCCATTTCACCTGTACACCCTGAGCAGCAAGCGTTTTTTCTAATTCACCTTTTGCTTTGACAATCGGCAAGATGCCATACTTTTGAAAGCCGATATTTAATGTGGTGGTTTCTTGTTTTGTGGTGCTTTGCTGCTCAGGTTTTTTGGCACAGCCTGCAACACCCATCAAACTGGCAAGACTTGCCGCGATGAGGGTATATGTTGTCCATGAGCGATGGTTTGAAATAGCCATGATGCTTGTGCTCCCCGAAAAATCAAAAGATTTAAATAGATGAGCAACTAAGCTAAAACTTTTTTTATTGCATAAAAAATAACAAATCGGGCTTTGTTTATGAGGAAAAGTGCAAAATACAAGATTGCATAACCTTATCCATAAATGGAATAAGAATTAAAAAATGAAACATATTAAGTTTTTGTTTTTAATTGGATTTTTATTATTTTGTCGGTTGGTGAATTTATTCTTCATACAGACTTAAGCAGAGATAATGATGATGAAGAGAGATCTTTATCAAAAATAAACATATCCCTTCATCATGCTCAATGCTTAGCGCAGTCTCTTTTTAAATACCAAAGAATTACGCTGATAGTTATATAACTCCTGACGCGCATTTGGTAAATCATCCACGCTGGCAGGGACAAAGCCCTGTTCCAGAAACCAGTGCGCGGTTCGGGTGGTGAGCACAAACAGTTGCTGAATCCCTTGTTGTTTGGCTTTGCTTTCCAAAAATTGCAAAATCTGGCTACCACGATTGGATTTACGGTAGCTTGAATCTACTGCGACGCAGGCAATTTCAGCAGAACGGATTTCATCTGATCCTGCCGGAATCGGGTACAGGGCTGCACAGGCCAGGATCATACCGTCCCGTTCAATTACCGCAAACTGTTCAATTTCACTTTCCAGACGTTCACGCGAGCGATAAACCAGAATGCCTTCCTGCTCCAGTGGACGTAACAGGTTAATTAAACCGCCGACATCATTGATATTGGCAATGCGGACTTCTTCATAGTGTGCATCAGTAATCAGGGTACCGACACCATCACGGGTGAACAGCTCTTCAATTAGTGCTCCATCATATGCATATGAAATCAGATGCACACGATGCACTCCCGATAAAGAGGCCTGTTGCGCCTGTTTGAGATGGAGCGCAAATTCTGGATATTGTTGCTGGTTCTGTTGAATATAGGGTTCCAGCTGATGCGGATTTAACTCACGCAATAACTGGTGCTGCGTATCCATTAAACCTTGTCTTTCACCCAGGAAAATCAGTTTATCGGCTTTTAATGCAATCGCGGTCTTGGTCGCCACTTCTTCTGCCAGTAAATTAAAGACTTCCCCTGTGGTTGAATAGCCGGTTGGGCCCAGCAAGACAATATTATGGTTATCCAGATGACGCTGAATGGCATCAGTATCCACCGAACGGACTTCACCCGTAAGCTGGAAGTCGATACCATCACGAATCCCGTAAGGTTTGGCGGTGACAAAATTACCAGACACCACATCGATGCGAGCGCCGTACATCGGTGAATTGGCCAGACCCATCGAGAGTAGGGCTTCAATTTCCAAACGGATTGAACCCACCGCATTCATGACACCACGTAATGATTCGCGGGTGGTAATACGATGGTTCTGGTGAAAGGGCGTGTCAATATTGCGATCAAGCAGATTCTGATTGATTTGCGGGCGTGCGCCATAAACCAGAATGAGTCGGATGCCCAGAGAGTGCAACAGGGCAATATCATGAATAATATGCTGAAAATTTTCGTGTTGAACTGCTTCACCGGCAAACATCAGGATAAAGGTTTTATCACGATGGGCGTTAATATACGGTGCGGAATGGCGAAACCAGTGTACATAATCTTGGGTTGTACTATGTAACGTTTCAGTCATTTGGGTCGCCATGTGAATCTCAGAGATGTACCAATTGATCTGATTTTAACGAAAAAAAAGAAAAGATAAATCACTTCCTAAAACAACACCCCAATTTTTAGCGGTCAAGCGATTGGGGCTGTGCCTAGAAACCCATGATACGGATAATGCTGTTATCTTCCGAATTGACCAAAATATAGTCGTTGTTGATTTTGTACCATTGCTCGTTACGGCTCGGTCGCGGAAGATTATTATCTTTATAATCGACTTTATAACCGTTGCCACGATAGTGCTGTGGCATGACATAACCTGCCTGCCAGCGATGTTGCTTTAAGCGCTCGACACCACGTTCTTCACGCATACGACGTTCACGTTGACGATTTTCACCATCCGGACGATCAAAGCCACGACCATTTTGCCAGCCGCCACCGCGCGAATCCTCATCACGATCGTGCGGACCTGCAAAACTCCCCATGCTACTGAATAGGGTGGTTGAACCTAAAACCAAGATAATGAAAAATTTTTTCATGATGCACCTTATTGACTTCGGATGTCTCTCATGTGAACTACTGTACGTTAAAAATGCAGAGAAACTGTGAAGATCAATTCATTATTGTTTTAAAACAATGAAGAGTTTTCACTCATTTCTCTGAAAAAACAGTTTTAACCTCAGGGTCCAATGTTATTTAGAATTATTGTAAGGATGAAATTAAGCTTGGGCGTCAATACTTTGCCCGTTCATGTCCAGACTATCGTCACCCATCAGGTACAGGTAGGCTGGCATAATGCTATCCGGTGTTGGAAGAACTTTTGGATCTTCTTCCGGATAAGCCTTGGCACGCATCGCGGTACGTGTACCTCCTGGATTGATGCAGTTAAATCGGATATTCGGATAGGTATTTTCAGCGGCAAAGATCTTGCTCATGGCTTCAGTTGCTACTTTAGACACTGAATAGGCACCCCATAAGGCACGGGCTTCGCGGCCAACACTGGAGCTGGTAAATACCACAGAGGCGTGTTCAGATTTCTGTAGCAACGGCAATAAGGCCTGGGTAAGGGCAAAAGGCGCACGTAAATTGACTGCCATGACATCATCCCAGACATCGACCGGATATTCTGCCAGTTCAACACGGTCACCGAGCATGCCTGCGTTATGCAAGATGCCATCAAGGCGGCCAAATTGCTGTTCCAGTGTATTGACCAGAAGCTCGTAATCATGCGTTGAAGCAGTGGAAAGCTGCAAAGGTAAGATTGCAGGTTGAGGCGCACCCAAACCTTCAATTTCGTCATAGATCACTTCAAGTTTATTCAGGGTACGGCCGTGTAATACAACGGTTGCACCATGAAGGGCATAACTCATCGCAGCAGCACGTCCAATACCATCACCAGCACCGGTGATCAGGATAATACGGTCTTTCAGCAAATCTGGACGAGGTTGATATTCTGAATATTTCATTGTTATGCCTCCTGTTTTTATCGTTAATAATTAACCCATCATACCCTGATTTTCTGACAAAACAGTGATTTTCTGTTTGAGCAGCTGGTGTAATTCGGGGATGGTGTGAATAATGGCATCGGCTTGCCAAGCCGCCAGATCATCACGTGTTTCTATAGGCAAATAACCATAAGCCGCCAGAATGGTATACATGTCTGCATTACGGCCTGCATCAATATCACGTGGATGATCGCCGACATAAATGATGTCTTTGGCATCAAGATTAAGCTTTTTAGCCGCCAGATACATCGGTTCCGGATCGGGTTTGGTGTGGCTGACATCTTCAGGGCAAACCAGCACAGCGCAACGATCGGTCAGGTTTAAGGCCGCGAGTAAAAGCTCACTTAAGCCACGAGGCTTATTGGTCACAATACCCCACGGGATATCGTGGGCTTCCAGTTCTTCCAGTAAAGGATACATGCCTTCAAACAGGTTGGTGTCGACTACAATATTGTCACCATAGACATCTAAAAAGCGCTGGCGATGTCCTAAAAATACAGGATCGGTAACCTCTAATTCGGGATAGACCAGTTTTACCATGGCACGTGCGCCTTCAGACACCTGCGTGCGAATGGTTGCGGCATCCACCACAGGGCGCTGCTCATCACGGCACATTTGCTGAATGATACGGATAAAGTCGGCAGCGGTATCGATCAGCGTACCATCAAGATCAAATAAAACAGCTTTCATCACGCACCTGTATTTGTGGTATGAACCATATAATTCACGTCAACATTTGGCGCTAACCAGTAATGTTTGGTGATCGGGTTGTAATGTAAACCGGTCATTTCTTTGAGGGTGAGACCTGCATTGCGGATATCATGTGCCATTTCTGAAGGGCGAATGAATTTATGATAGTCATGCGTGCCTTTTGGCAGTAAACGAAGCACGTATTCCGCACCGATAATGGCAAATAAATATGATTTCGGATTACGGTTAATGGTCGAGAAGAATACATGACCGCCTGGCTTAACCAAAGCCTGGCAGGCTTTCACGATTGAAGCAGGGTCAGGTACATGTTCCATCATTTCCATACAGGTTACTACATCATATTGACCGGCCTGTTCCTGCGCCAGTTGCTCGACTGGAATCTGACGGTATTCAATATTTTCAACATTGTCCTGCTGGGCATGCAAACGTGCCACCGCAAGCGGCGCTTCACCCATATCAATGCCTACAACATTGGCACCACGACGTGCCATGCTTTCTGCCAGAATCCCGCCACCACAGCCGACATCAAGGACTTTCTTGCCTGCCAGGCCGCCCACGCGTTCATCCACCCAGTTTAGACGTAAAGGGTTGATTTGATGGAGCGGTCGGAATTCAGAATGTTGATCCCACCATTTGGCAGCCAATGCTTCAAATTTTGCGATTTCTTGCGGGTCAACATTCAATTGCGACATGGTGTCACCTCTATATTAGGATGATTATTTAGGTTTAATCTGTTGGTAGTGTAGCGATTCTGGCAAAAAAAGCGATAAATCCAATAAAAAACTTCACAGAAGCAAAACGAATTGCTCGTGTTTGTTTTATATTTAGCATATAAACTTACGAAAAATGCTTAGAGGAAAAGCAAAGTCAATGAAAAAGTTAGTATTAAGTGGTTTGAGTGTGGCTGCATTAGCATTTTCAATGAATGCCGTGGCAGCTGATTTTGTAGCTGGTAAGGACTATACCGTGATTGCAAATCCAGGCAAAACGGTTGCACCAGCCGGCCAGCTCGAAGTGCGTGAATTCTTCTGGTATGGTTGCCCGCACTGCTTCAAGCTTGAACCGCATATGCAGGCATGGTTAAAACAAATTCCAAAAGACGTCTATTTCCTTCGTACACCGGCGGCAATGAATAAGGTCTGGGAACAAGGCGCGCGTGGTTATTACGTTTCTGAAGCACTGGGTGTACGCAAGAAAACCCATATTCCACTGTTCCATGCGATTCATGAAGGTGGCCAGCAGATCTTTGACCAGGCTTCTCAGGCAAAATTCTTTGCCCGTTACGGTGTACCTGAGCAGAAGTTTAACAGCATGTTTAACTCTTTCCCGATCTCTGCAAAAATTGCCGAATCAAATAAACTGGCGCAACAGTACCAGTTGACGGGTGTCCCTGCCGTGGTGGTAAATGGTAAGTACGTCGTTCAGGGTGAAGATGGTAAAGTCACTCAAGTAGTCAATTACCTGTTAGAAAAAGAACGTAAAGCCAAATAATTAATGCATTTACATATATAAAAAAGGACTGCCGCGACAGTCCTTTTTTTATTTAGTCTTGTTCCAGCTGGAAATCTTTTAAATCAATCTGGACTTTCTGGGTAGGCAGAGACAAGGCCTGATTGACATACAGATTAATCAATTTCTCACGTGAACCGATCGAACGCTGGTAGTAGCTTGAGTTCAACAATAAGGCCGCGCCGTAGGTCAGTGACCAGATATAAGACAGATAATCACGGATCGACATATCGTAATTCTGTGATTTTAAATATTTTTCAGTCATGTCTTTTAACGACACAATACGTTGTTGACGGATCGAGTAAAGCTCATCAAACAGATGCTTTAACTTGGATTCGGTCATGGTCAGATGTTCTTCTAACTGATGCAGCAGAATGGTACGGCTTGGAGAAGTGAGGTGATAGAGCATGTAACGTGGTGCATACTCTTTGACATCCGTATTGTATTTATCTGAAATTTTTAAGATTTCTTTTTCATTCTGGATAATCAGTTCCAGCAGTAACTCATTTTTACTACGGAAATGTTTATATAGGGTGCCTTTGGCAATATCCAGTTCAGCAACCAGTTCATCGAGGGTCATTTCTTGGTTGTTTTCTAATAACAGCTTTTCTGCAACCTGCAAGATTTTTTCTTTACGAATTAAGAACTGAGTATGACGATCTGGATTCATGATGCTTATAAGCTCCTCATAGTGTTCTACACTGCATTTGCATTAGTGTCCAATGCATCATAACGCGAAGCAATGCTTTTATATATCAAACTTTGGTTTGGATATGATCAAGCGTTTTGGGGTTCCCAGTTGGAAATCCCACTGAATAATAGGCGCACTTGGGTCGCGGCATTGTCAATAAACAGGTTTTGCTGTTCGAGTAAATGATCGATCGTGTATTGTTTTGGCAGATTGATCCAGGTCATGGCCCAGGTAAATGACATATTAATCAAAATCGTAGAAAGCACCTGCAAATGCTTGGCTTCCTTGATGTGTTTGAAGGTTTCGAGCTTGCACAGGTCAATCGCCAGATCTTCGATCAGAAATTCAATTTCACGTGCGATGGCGATACGTACCGTTTCAGATCCGCCCCAACGCTCCGCAATCATAAATTGCCATTGTTGCGGACTGTGATTAACCGCCTGTACAAATAATTCAATGCTGGTCCGGGTTTTGGCCGAACCACTGTGTAACAAGTAGCTTTGCCCCAATTGATGAATCAGACTTTTTAAATGCAAGGAAACCTGATCAACCAGCTCTTGTCCGAGCGCATCCATGTCCTGAAAATGACGATAAAATGCCGTTGGAACCAAACCAACTTCACGTGCAACTTCACGCAAGCTAATGCTACTGAATGAGCGCCCAGCAGTGCTGAGGTGGAGGGCAGCATCCAGTAAAGCCTGTCGACTCTGTTGTTTTCGTTCATCTCTAATCGACATGAATAAGATCCATTAAAACCATACCAAAGAGTCTAGCAAAAAAAACGGAAACTTTTTAGTCTTCGTACATTGCTAAATACAGATGTTTTTGATCTTTATGGATGCAATAGATATGCAAATTACCCGCCGTATCTGAGAGAAGCGCTTTATTTTCCCCATCTTTTTAGTGGCTTATAACACGCATAAAAAATATTCAAAAAATTAGTGAACAAGTGTTGACTCAGTGAACACAAATAAATATAGTGTACACATGTTCACTACATGAACATTTGTTCACTCAAAATAAATAGCCAGATACAAAACGAGGAACGTATGAACGCAGAGTTAAGTTATCAGCCACATTGGATTCGAGAAGATTTCGTTGATTTTATCTTGCAAAAGATCAAACCAACCTTCGCCTGGAAACGCATTCTTGCGCAAGTCACTGCTGTGCAGCCACTGAGCGAAGATATGGTCTCCCTCAGCTTAAAGCCCAATCATCATTTTGATGTTCGCCAGGTGAAAGCTGGCCAAAGCGTTTTAATTACCCTGATGATTAACGGGGTCTATCAGCAACGTAGTTATTCGATTATTGACGTTACGCCGCAGGGCGAAATCCGTCTAGGCATTAAAGTGCAAGGTGTAGTGTCTAAAGCAGCACAACAATTACGTGTTGGAGACAGTTTCGAGATCTCTCAGCCACAAGGTGATTTCGTCTTACATCAAGGTCAGCAACCTGCATTACTGATTGCTTCAGGTTCAGGCATTACCGCGATTTATGCTTTATTAAAACAAGCGTTGCAACAGCAGCTTGAACACGTGCATGTGCTGTATTTTAACCGTGCTGAAGTATTGCATCAGGACATCTTGGCCTTGGCTGAGCAGTATCCACAGTTGCACTATCACTTCTTTAATACGGCACAGCAAAAACAGCATTTAGATGTAGCATTGTTAGAAAAGTTAGTCCCGAATTTTAAACAGATGCAAGCCTATGCCTGTGGTCACCACAGCATGATGAAACAGGCGCAACAGATTTATACCGAGCATGCGGCAGCGGAAAACTTTCATCAAGAATTTTTCCAACCTGTACAAGTCGAGCACTCCAGTGAAGCACAACCGGTTAGCTTCCGTCGTGCACAACAGAATTTTATTGCAACGACCAATCTGCTGAGCAGTGCAGAGCAAGCGGGCTTACGACCACAACATGGTTGCCGCATGGGTGTGTGTAACCGTTGTAGCTGTACCAAAGTCAGCGGTGTGACCCAGAACCTGCTCACGGGTGAAATTGATGATCAACCGAATCGTCCAATCAAGTTATGTGTGAGCCAGGCACTGAGCCCAGTTACCATTGACCTATAAAAACAAAGATATTTGAGGATTAGTACAATGAATATGGCATTAGAATTTAAAAACGCATCCAAGTCAGCGCATTTAACCCCTGAACAGGTTGAAGAGTTTGGTCGTCGTGTCGAGCAAATCCGACTGGAAGTGATGCAAAACCTTGGTGAGCAGGATTCAAAATATATTTATAAAGTGCGTAATTTCGTGCGTTATACCGAAATCGCATCGCGTGGCATGCTGATGTTTGGTGGCTGGATTCCACCAGTATGGTTACTGGGAACCGCCATGTTGGGTGTGTCTAAAATCGTCGAGAATATGGAACTGGGCCATAACGTGATGCATGGTCAGTTTGACTGGCTCAATGATCCAAGCTTACGTGGTGAAGATTACGACTGGGACAATACCTGTTCAGGCAATGACTGGCGCTATACCCATAACTATATGCACCATACCTATACCAATATTGTCGGTAAAGATCATGATGTGGGTTATGGCATTTTACGTGTCACTGAAGACCAGAAATGGGAAGTACGCCATTTGGCCAATATTCCGTTGGCACTTCAACTCATGTTTTTTTTCCAGTGGTATGTCGGGGTACAAAACCTGCATCTGGAAGATGCACTGGTATATAAAACCAAAACCTGGAAACAGGTCTGGGCAGATGCGGCAGAGTTCCGTAAAAAAGCCAGACGCCAGGTGCTGAAAGATTATGTGTTCTTCCCGGCCATTGCCACAGTGAATTTTCTTCCCGTGCTGGCGGGTAATGCCGTCGCCAATATTATCCGGAACCTGTGGTCATCAGCAGTGATTTTTAATGGTCACTTTACTGAAGATGCCGAGACCTTTGAAGCGGACAATACCGAGAACGAGACCAAGGCACAGTGGTACCTGCGCCAGATTCGTGGTTCGAGTAATTTCACCGGCGGGAAGTGGATGCACTTCATGAGTGGTAATTTGAGCCATCAGATTGAGCATCATTTATTTCCGGATATGCCTGCCAATCGTTATGAACAGGTGGCACCACAAATCAGAGCCTTATGTGCCGAATATGGCGTGAATTATAACGAAGCCAACTTTATGAAGCAGTTCTGGACCGTGTGGGTGCGTCTGGCCAAATGTTCATTGCCAAATGACTTTTCTGCGCAACTGGCACAAGGTTGGAGCACCCTTAAGTCAAAGTTTAAGTTTGCTTAATTGGGTGAATTGTAACGAATAAGTAAAACTGAAAGCACGTGTAATTGAGCTATACTATGGCGCAATGATATTTGAGCCATAGTTTTAAGGAATCGTTATGCGTATTGACCAAAGAGCATTAGACCAATTACGTGAGGTAAAAATTACCCGTAACTATACCCGTTACGCAGAAGGCTCAGTTTTGGTTGAGTTTGGTCATACTAAAGTGTTGTGTACGGCGAGTATTGATAACTCGGTACCACGCTTCCTGAAAGGTCAGGGTCAAGGCTGGGTAACTGCTGAATATGGCATGTTGCCACGCTCAACCCATACCCGTAGTGATCGTGAAGCGGCGCGTGGTAAACAAACCGGTCGTACTCAGGAAATCCAGCGTCTGATTGGCCGTAGTTTACGTGCCATGGTGGATTTGAAGAAGTTGGGTGAGAACACCATTACCATCGACTGTGATGTGATTCAGGCCGATGGCGGTACCCGTACTGCGGCAATCACCGGTGCAGCAGTGGCTTTGGTAGATGCCATGAATGTATTGCTCAGCAACAAGAAAATTAAACAGGACCCATTAAAAGGTCTGGTGGCAGCAATTTCAGTGGGCATGTATCAGGACGAAGTCCTCCTCGATCTATGCTACGAAGAAGATTCAAATTGCCAAACCGATTTGAACGTGGTGATGACACAGGCGGGTGAATTTATTGAAATTCAGGGTACGGCAGAAGACAAGCCGTTTACCCGCCAGCAGTGCAATGCCATGTTAGAGCTTGCAGAAAAAGGAATCATGGAGTTGATTCAGAAGCAACAGCAGGCACTCGGTTGGTAAGTTCCAGTTGATAGTGCGGGCGGTCTGGTGTGTTTAGACCGCCTTTTTTTTATCTTGTTTTTTTGTCATCAAACTGCGATCAAATCATCATCGAACTGTCATTTAGATTGTATTGACTATCTGCACTGATATTGAACGGATCGTCAAATGCGAAATTTCTTTTTAGCCTTACTTGCTGGGAGCTGCCTGTTACTCAGTGCCTGTAACGATAGCGATAGTGGCGATAACAATAACGCTCAGCCAGAGCCGAAGCCGCCCACCTCAAGCTGCAAGATGCATTGCGCCCCTTAGAGAATAACAATAAGGAAATGAATAAAATGAATCGTCGTGACTTTTTATTAAATTCGACTAAGGCACTATTTGGGACTGCGGCGCTGACCAGTTTTCCAATGAGTATTCAAAAGGCACTGGCGATTGATGCCAAGGTCGAAACCGGCACCATCAAAGACGTGAAACATGTGGTGATCCTGACTCAGGAAAATCGCTCTTTTGATAATTATTTTGGCACCTTGAAAGGGGTACGTGGATTTGGTGACCGTTTCACCATTCCTTTAAGTGAAGGTCGTAAAGTCTGGGAACAGTACGATGCCAAAAAGAACAAGGTCTATCCGTATCACCTGGACAGCAGCCGCGGCAATGCGCAGCGGGTCAGTGGTACACCGCATTCATGGACCGATGGGCAATATGCCTGGGATCATGGGCGGATGGGGAAATGGGTGCAATACAAGCAGCCACAATCGATGGGCTATTACAAACAACAGGAAGTGGAGTTCCAGTTTGCCTTAGCCAATGCATTTACCTTGTGTGATGCATATCACTGCGCCATGCACACCGGAACCAACTCCAACCGTATGTTTATCTGGACGGGAACCAATGGTCCAACCGGGGCCAATGTTGCCAGCGTGGTCAATGATCTGGACTCGATCGGGTCATCTCTCACCGGTTATGACTGGACCACTTATCCTGAACGCTTACAGCAAGCAGGCGTCAGCTGGAAAGTCTATCAAAACATGCCGGATAACTTTACCGATAACCCCTTGGCAGGTTTTAAAAAGTACCGCCGTGCCAATGAATTATCAGGCAAACCAGTCAATAACAGTACCATTTGCCCAGCTTATGACCCAGCCATTGATGCCAGACAACCCTTGTATAAAGGGATTGCTAATACCATGCCAGATGGCGGATTTCTTGGTTCATTTAAAGTTGATATTGCCAAAGGGCAGTTACCGCAGGTGAGCTGGCTGGTGGCCCCTGCAACCTATAGTGAACATCCGGGTCCTTCAAGTCCTGTACAAGGTGCATGGTATATTCAGGAAGTGTTGAATGCACTCACAGCGCGTCCGGAACTATGGAGCCAGACGGTTTTCCTGATTAACTTCGATGAAAATGATGGCTTCTTTGACCATGTACCTTCACCAAGTGCACCTTCGATGGATATATCCGGTGAAGTCTACGGCAAATCGACCTTAAGTAAGGAACAGATGTCCTATGAGTATGCAACACATGCCAAGGCATCCAGTGGCCAACCGAATTTTACCAATCCAGAGGTCAGTAATGGGGTCGGAGTCTATGGGCCAGGAATCCGCGTACCGATGTATATCATTTCACCGTGGAGCCGTGGCGGCTGGGTCAACTCACAGGTGTTTGACCACTCCTCTGTGATTCGTTTCCTGGAACAGTGCTTTGGGGTACAGGAACCGAATATCAGTCCTTATCGTCGTGCTGTATGTGGTGATTTAACCTCGGCCTTTAACTTTAAAACCCCGAATTTATTGCCTATGCCAGATCTGGCAGGTAAGAAGAGTAAAGCTGATGCGGATGCAATTCGCAAAGCACAGGAGCAATTAGCGCAAGTCAGCCGTCCAGACAGCCAGACTTATCCTGTTCAGGAACTGGGCATCCGACCATCGCGTGCCTTGCCATATATTTTGCACACCAGTGCCAAGGTGGATAGCAGCGCGAAAACAGTCAAACTGATGTTCTCTAATACCGGGACACATGCAGCCGTATTCCATGTCTATGATAAATTGAATCTGGATGCGGTGCCGCGCCGTTATATGGTGGAAGCAGGCAAGCAACTGGATGATATTTGGCTGAGCAAGGACAATCAGTATGATTTGTGGGTATTGGGTCCTAATGGTTTTCATCGCAGCTTTAGCGGTGACCTGACGCAGATCGCACAAATTCAGGCATTGCCAGAAATCCGGGTCTGTATGGAAGAATGTGATCCCAAACTGTTCCTGAAAGTACGTAATGATGCGGGGCAGACTGCAAAGTTGCTGGTCAAAGCCAATGCCTATTTGCCGAATAAGACTTGGCAGATCGAAACGGCTGCGGCTGAACAGGAACTGAGCTGGGATATGAGCGAGTTCGGCGGCTGGTATGATTTTACCGTCACCATTGAAAATGATCCGAGCTATCGCCGTCGCTTTGCTGGGCGTATTGAAACCAATGAAGACTCGATTTCTGATCCGTATATGGGCTTTATGGAGTTATAAATTATTGGATTAGATCAGAAAAAGCAGTCCAGGTGAGCACTTGGGCTGCTGTTTTAGATTGGATTAGCGTAATAAAAAGTAAAGGCATAGTCCAATCAGTAGCGACACACTAAGAAAACCCGCTACACATACTTCAGTACTGCCAAAATCCACCCGCTGCCCGAGATGATAACAGCGGACGACCGTATAACCGATACTGCGGATCAATCCTTCAAAAGAATCTCAAAGATCATATTCATAAATACAAAGCGGAACAACTTAAAAAGTAAGTGGAATAAAGCCTCAAATATGCTTTCCATCGTTATTATTTTAATCGGTCATGGTGCTGAGCATTGTAGGCTTACACAGCAAGAAAGGAAAGCAGACATAAAGCCAGCATCGTCAACACAACATTACCGAGAGTTTACATGCCTGTAACACAGCCCACTGATTTGACTCATTTAAATTTGCTAGATTGAGGCAAATTGAAACAAACACATTGAAGGGAAAGCATGTTACAGGTATTTTTGGTGTTACTCACCGCAGTAACTTTTGTTTTAATGGCGGCAGATCCACGCCCCACTGATTCGACCGAAGCCAAATCAGCATGGCAAGTTGAAACGACAGAAGTGACTAAAAAAACAGAGCTTTTTGCTTCACAAAAGCATGAGTCTCAAAACAAAGAGACCGACCAAGCTTAAGCGTTAAAACGCATAGATAAATCAACCGCTGTTACATCTTTGGTCAATACACCCATTGAAATGTAATCCACGCCAGTGGTTGCTACTTCACGTAAATTTTCAATAGTGATATTGCCCGATGCTTCTAGCTTGCAGCGACCTGCAACGTGTTTCACCGCATCAATCATCTGTTGCTGACTAAAGTTATCCAGCATCACGATATCAGCTCCTGCTTCCAGGGCCTGATTTAACTCCTCCCAAGTTTCCACTTCGACTTCGACCGGTTTGCCTGGTGCGATTTCGTGGGCTTTGGTGATGGCCTGGGCAATGCCGCCAGCAGCCATAATATGATTTTCTTTAATCAGGAATGCATCAAATAAACCCAAGCGGTGATTTTGTCCACCACCGATGGCTACCGCATATTTTTGTGCAATACGCAGGCCTGGTAAGGTTTTACGGGTATCCAGCAGTTTGGTATGTAAACCATCGAGCTGTTTAACGTAATTTGCAGTTTTGGTTGCAACCGCAGACATGGTCTGGATAAAGTTTAAAGCTGGGCGTTCTACTGTGAGTAAGCTGCGCGCTGAACCAGCGAGTTTGAGGAACGCTTCATTTGCCGCAACAACGTCACCTTCTTGCTTTAACCAGGTCACTTGCACGCTGTTGTCATAGGCTTGAATCAAGGCATTCACCCAAGGCTGACCTGCCAATACCATCTCTTCACGGCTAATAATGGTTGCAGTGGCTTGCTCATCGACTGGTGTAAGCATGGCGGTAATATCGCCATCCCCAATATCTTCCTGTAATGCTTGTTGAATATTGATTTGAATAGATTGTTCAAGCAAAGATTGAGGAATACTCATACCAGTTCCAGTGTATGTTTGACTAAAAAACGTGTGTCATATAATAGGGTCTATTGACATTTCAACCATGCATTGCGTTATTGGCTAAAACAACATAAACAAGGCATGAAATGTAGGCAATGGCGCCACCCTTGTCAAGTTTCATAACGCTGTTTATGGCGGGTTTAGCCATAACCCTCTGGGACAGGAATATTTTTTGCCGCTCCTGCGTTATAACTTGACTCATTTAGAATGACTAAATTTCGCAAGTCATGCCTTGTATCGTCTAAAAATATTATCTGTCGCAAGCATCTGTGAAATGTTAATAGACCCTAATACCCTCCCTGTAAAAAATAAGTATTTCATCTCGATTATTCTGGAGAAAGCATGGCAAAATGGCGCCTATACAGATTAAATTGCTGATTCGAGTCACAATGCAACACGCTAGATTTGCTCAAGTACAAGAGGGTGTATTGGTGGGAGCGACCCAGATTGCCTCGCCTAATTTTAATGCACGACCTGCCGGAACCGATATTCAACTGATCGTCATTCACAATATCAGTTTGCCACCTTCCCAGTTTGGTGGGGGCTATATTCAGCAATTTTTTCAGAACCAGCTGGACTGGACGCTTCATCCTTATTTTCAGACTATTCAAGGGATGCAGGTCTCGGCACACCTGCTGATTTTGCGCACAGGTGAAGTCATTCAGTTTGTGAACTTTAATGAGCGTTCCTGGCATGCAGGACGTTCAAGCTATCTTGCGCAGAAAGAATGTAATGATTATTCGATCGGGATCGAACTGGAAGGGAGTGATGATTTACCCTTTGAGCCCGAACAATACCAGTCTCTGGTTGAAGTGATCAGCACCTTACAGCAGGCTTACCCAAAAATTCAGAATCATCTTGCAGGGCATTCTGACATTGCACCCAAACGTAAAACCGATCCAGGTGAATATTTTGATTGGCCATTGTTCCGGAATTTGCTTGCTCAACACAAGTTAGCCGAAAAAACATCGATAGATTTATAATTTCACAACGAAATCGATCAGGACTTTCATTACAATAACGCTTTTTAAAAGATAAGCCGTAGGTGAGTGCGATGGCATTGTGGCGATCGACTGTAATTGTCAGTGCAATGACAATGTTATCCCGGGTGTTGGGGCTGGTACGGGATGTGGTACTGCTCAATGTATTTGGTGCGGGTAAGGACTTCGATACCTTCGTTGTTGCCTTTCGTATTCCCAACTTTTTTAGGCGTTTATTCGCAGAAGGGGCTTTTTCTCAAGCCTTCATTCCGGTTTTAACCGAATATAAAACCAGCCGCGCTCATGCTGAAGTCCAGATTCTCATTAGTCGGGTATTTGGCTGTTTGCTCACGGCCATGTCCTTACTGACCTTTGTGGCGATGGTCGCTGCGCCTGCCATTATTTATCTCTATGCGCCGGGTTTCCATAACGACCCAGAGAAGTTTGAGCTCGCGGTCGATATGTTCCGCCTGACCATTCCTTATCTGATGTTTATGTCCTTGACGGCCTTTGCCAGCAGTATTCTCAACAGTTATGGTTCTTTTGCTTCACCTGCGTTTTCTCCGGTGTTGCTTAATGTGGCAATGATTGCTGGGGCGTGGTGGTTAACGCCGTATATGGCTGAGCCGATTATGGCATTGGGTTGGGCGGTGGTTGCCGCAGGGGTTCTGCAGCTAGCGATTCAGATTCCGGAATTATGGAAAAAGAATTTGTTGATTCCACCTAAAGTGGATTTCAAACACGAAGGTGTGGATCGCATCCTAAAGCTGATGTTACCTGCCTTGTTTGGCGTGTCCGTTACCCAGATTAACCTATTGTTGAATACCATTTGGGCCTCCTTTATGCAGGATGGTTCGGTCTCATGGTTATATAGTGCCGAGCGGATGACCGAGTTACCTTTGGGACTGATTGGTGTCGCGATTGGTACCGTGATTTTACCGTCATTGTCTGCACGCCATGCTGAACAGGACCAAACTAAATTTAGAAGTATGATTGATTGGGCCGCCAAGGTAATCATGCTGGTCGGGATCCCTGCCAGTATTGCCTTATTTATGCTGTCGACGCCGATCATTCAAGCGCTATTCCAACGCGGTGAATTCACTCTGGAAGACACCAAGATGACCGCTCTGGCACTGCAATGTATGAGTGCAGGGGTGATCTCGTTTATGCTGATCAAAGTGTTTGCACCGGGCTTCTATGCGCAGCAAGATACCAAGACGCCTGTTCGGGTGGGCTTAATGGCGGTTGCGGCCAATGCCATTCTTAACGTGGTGTTTATCGGTTTCTTTAAGCTGATCGACTGGCAGGCGGAACATATGGCTTTGGCTTTAGCCTCTTCTGGCTCTGCTTTGGTGAATGCGGGCATGCTGTATTTCTATCTACATAAACGTAATATTTTCCGTTTTGGCGCTCATTGGAAAAAACTGGCGTTTCAATATGCAGTGGCCAATATCGCAATGATTGCGGCCTTGTGGTATGGCTTAACCTGGTATCAGGGAGAGGTCTCGCAATGGCTGCGTATTGCAGAAGTGATCGGTTTATGTGTGGTGGGGGTAGTTGCTTACCTAATCGGATTGCTGGTGACAGGATTTAGACCGAGACATTTAAAAGCTTAAAACAATGGATTGAAAAATTTACTAAAGGTATTAATCTATGTTGTTAAATATACAAATTCTAAGGGCTCTTGCTGCATTAATGGTAGTTTTTTTTCATACTGTTGGGACTGCATATCTATATGGTTGGGGGGATTATTATTTTAACTCAACAATTTTATATAAATGGGGTGCAATAGGTGTAGATATTTTTTTTATTATATCTGGTTTTATTATGGTTTATATTCAAGCCATTAAGAAAAGAAGCCCATATAGTTTTTTAAAAGATAGGATTATACGTATTGTTCCTATATATTGGTTTTTGACTGCATTTTATGCTTTATTGCTTCTGGTTCTTCCATCAATATTTAATCAGAAAAAATTTGATATAATTGAATTATTTCAATCATTATTTTTTATGTCTGGTGTTAATTATTCTCAACCTATTTTATACGTGGGATGGAGCTTGGAATATGAGATGCTTTTTTACATTTTTTTCTCTATATCATTATTTTTTAGTAATATAAAATATACTGTTATTTCTACAATAACATTGACGGTATTAAGTGTTATTTTCTTTAAACTGAATGGAGTGGCTTTAAATTTTCTTTTAGGAATGTTGGTCGGTTTATTTTGGATTAAAAGAAGAAATTTTCTATCCCCTGTAGTTTCATTTTTTTTCATCGTAATAGGCTTTGCTTTAATTATTAATACTGAAAGCCCTGATAGTTTTAGAGCACTAATCTGGGGTGTTCCATCTTTATTAATATTTGTAGGTTTTTTATATTACCCAGAAATAAAAAATAAAATATTGATTAGGTTGGGGGATGCCTCTTATTCAATTTATTTAATTCAGGTTTTTTCTATTCCATTTTTTTATAAAATGGTTTTGCTTTTAAATGTTAAAAATATTTTTATGAATGAGTTTGTATATATATTTTCTTGTGTTTTATTTAGCGCTATAGTAGGTTTTTTAGTGTATTTTTACATAGAAAAACCTTTAGGAAAAATTACCAAATACTTTATCAAATAATATACTATTTTTATAAGAGGCATGATGCCTCTTATATTTTTAATAAAAATTTAAATGAAGTTTATAATACCTGAATTAATTCGATATCAAAAATTAAAGTGCTGTTGGGCCCAATCGCATCACCAGAACCGACATCACCATAAGCAAGATTGGCTGGAATAAAGAAGCGCGTCTTACCGCCTTCCTTCATGGTTTGTACACCTTCCGTCCAGCCTGCAATCACCTGGTTCAGTTTGAACTCTACAGGGTGATTACGGGCGATAGAACTGTCAAATACGGTACCATCCAGCAAACGACCTTCATAATTTACTTTAACGGTAGAGGTGGCTTTGGGAGATTTTCCCTTACCAGCTTGGAGCACTTGATATTGTAAGCCTGACTTGGTGGTTACGATATCGGCTTTTTTGCCGTTTTCCGCTAAAAACGCTTTGCCGGACTGATCATTTGTTTGGGCCTGTTCCTGAAACTCAACCAGTTGCTTGGCTTCCAGACGCTTTTTATATTGATTCAGCACATTGGCCATTTCTTCATCGGTTAAAGAGGCCACTTTACCTTGCATGGCTTCTTGTAAGCCTTGTACAAAGGTCTCGATATTTAAATCTTTGAGTGTTTCAGCATTTCCTCGACCCATCAGATAACCGTAGCTATAGCCAAGCTGATCTTTTTGTGGGCTCTTTGTTGAAATGGGTGCTGCTTGAACCGTTCCGATGGTTGAGGCAATTAAAATCAGGCCTAATCTTTTCATTCTATCTTCCAAAAAATAAAGGAGGGCACCAGCCCTCCTTAAATCATTTATTTTACAGCGATTAATTCTACGTCAAATACCAATGGGCTATTTGGTGGAATTGAGCCAGGAACACCTTGCTCACCGTAACCGAGGTTGGCAGGAATATAAAGCGTTGCCTTACCGCCTTCTTTCATCAACTGTAAGCCTTCAGTCCAACCAGGGATAACCTGGTTCAGTGGGAATTCAATTGGCTCACCACGGTCATAAGAGCTATCAAATACTTTACCGTCTGGAAGCTGACCTTTGTAGTGAACTTTCACGGTAGAGCTTGCAGTCGGTTGCTTGCCTGTACCTTCTTTGGTGATTTTATATTGCAGGCCAGAAGCGGTGGTTTTCACGCCTTCTTTTTTGGCATTTTCTGCCAGGAAGCTGCTATTGGTTGCTTCAACTTTTTTGCTTTCATCCATTTGCTTTTGTTGCAGTTGCTTCTGGAATTCTACATAGGCTGCCTGTAACTCTTCTTCTGTATATGCAGCAGGTTTTTGTGCATGGGCATCACGGAAACCTGTAATAAATGCACTGGTTTCTAATTCTGGTGGTGTTTGCTTAGCCACTTCATAGCCGAGTGCATAACTGATTTTTGCGACAGGTGCTGCATTTTTATCAGCTTTTGCCCCAAGTTCAGTCGCTGGGTGTTGAGTTGCATAATAGACAGGAACGAGTGCTGCACCGCCTAATACGGCTGCGACAACGAAAGGTAAAGCTTTACTCATGAGATGTCCCAAAGTGAGATTGGAATAAAAAATATGGCAATGATCTTAGCATGTCTAAGCTGAGGCATTGAATAATTAAGCGCAAAAATGCGTGGGTTTTTTATAAGATTTATGTGTTTAAGCATAAAAAAACCAGATCACGGGATCTGGTTTTTTAACAGTCAATTTAAAGTCTGCTTAGTCATCTTTATTGGCTTTATAAGCATATGAATAGTTATAACCATAACCGTAACCGGCACTAGAACGTTGAATGTCGTTCAGGATGAAGCCATTCACTTTCACATTGGCCTGTTCAAAACGGTTCAGGCTCAGTTCAAGCTCTTTCATTTGTGATTTGGCATAACGTGCAACCAGTAAATTCACACCCGCATATTGCGAAATAATAATACCATCGGTTACTGCCAGGATTGGTGGCGTATCAATAATGATATGGTCATATTGCTGGCTCAACTGTTCCATCAAGGTTTTAAACTGTTCTGAACTCAACATTTCAGACGGATTCGCCGGATTTTTACCCCGTGCAATCACACTAAGACCAGCTACATCGGTTTGACGGATTACTTGGCTAAGGTCTGCAAGATTACTTAAATATTCAGATAAACCTGGTTTAACATCAAGATTAAAGTATTTATGCATATAGCCACGACGCATATCGGCATCAATCAACAAGACCTTTTTATTGCTCTGCGCAAGGATAGTAGCTAAATTGGTGGAAATAAATGATTTACCAACTTCTGGCGAAGGACCCGCAATCATGATGATATTGTTTTTAGCATTTGATAATGCAAAATGAATCGCGGTTCGAATACTCCGTAAACTTTCTACCGCAATATCATCATTATGTTTAACCGCCAAAATAGGAATCGATTTCTTTTTCTTCAAGATACTCATACGGGTTTCTTGAACAGGTGAGCGCGGCACGGTGGCATAGACAGGTAAATCAAATTCCGTTTCAATTTGGGTCGAATCTTTTACTCCTGTACGTAACATATTACGTAGGAGTGCAATCACGGTTCCCAAGAAGCCACCAAGGAAGATCGAAAGTATCAGGATTTGTAGTTTTTTCGGTTTAATTGGTTCTACTGGCTCTACGGCCGTATCCACGATCCGCACATTACCAATTTCACCGGCTTTGGCGATACGTAATTGCTGATACGAGTTGAGTAAAGCGGTATACAACTGCGTTTTTACTTCAACTTCACGATACAGTTGTAAATATTGTCTTTGAATATCAGGTAATTGTTTCAAGGTACTATTGAGTTCTGCTATCTGCTTATTTAATGCGCCAATTTGTGCATTGATTTCACGCATCGCTGGATGCTCTGCCGTATATTTGGCTGCAAGATCTGCCTGTTGCTGTTGTAACTCAATTTTTTTGGTTTCAAGTGTGATACTTTGGGTTAAATACAGTTCGGACTCTTTGGTGACATCAACGGTATTATATTGTTGACGGAACTTGTTAAATAGCCGTTCTGCATCATCTAGTTGTTTCTTTAAATCAGGAAGTTGTTCATCCAGAAATTTTAAGGTTTGTGCAGTTTCAGCAGAACGACGTTCGACATTTTGTGCACTATAAGCCGCCAAAATTGCATTCAGCACTTTGGTAATATGTTCTTTGTCCTGACCTTGATAATTTAACCCTAAAATTCCAGTCAGTTTGCCTTTTTCCGCTACAGAGTAATTTGAATTAATTGCTTGCACTGCGGCAGGTAGAGAACTCTTCCTTACGAAATAATGTGTCTCAAAGGTGTCTTTAGTAAAAATCGCAATTTTCCAGACACCATAACGCGTACTAACTTGATTCAACTTATTTAATGGTGCTGTTAAGATTACCTGTTCAGTTGCAGGGTCGGTTAAACTAAAGCTTTGACCCTTAAAGCTTAAGCTCAGTGTTTTATCGAGATAATGGTTGGGTATCTCGAACTGGCTAATATCAAAAGATTTTTCTTCATCATGGAATGTAACTGCTTTAGGGTTATATTCCGTCGCATAATCAGCTTTATTGAATAGACGATGTGAGAAGGTATTTTCTGGACTACCAATACTGAGATCCAAATGCAGTGCCTGAATTACTGAACCAAGTACCAAGCGCGATTTTAAAATTTCGATCTCGGATTGAGCGGGTGATTTTTGCTCCATCATTTGCGAGAGATCACCGAGTAAAGCGGCAGAAGCGCCTTTACTGTCCTCTACTTGTACCAGTGCATCGACTGAATAGGTATCAGGAGTAGCACGTAAGTAGAGTAAAGCTAAGACCAAGCTCAGAATAATACACAATGCAATGAGCTTCCATTGTGCAATCAAAGCAAAGAACAGCTCTTTAAGGTCAATTGTATCTTCAGTATTGGTATTTTGGCTCATAATCTTAATCTAAAAAGTTAAATATAATTTTTCCAGTCAGCTACGCACTGTTGAATCAACTGACAGGTATTATCAAAAAAAGCTTGATCATGCTGGTAAGGGTCAGGTACGTTTTGATTTTGCCAATGCCCTAGACGAAATACTTTGCCTTTCGCAAACGGCCACATTTGCTCGATATGCTTTTGCTGATTATGGCTCATGACTAAAATCAGATCTGCCTGTTTAAGCTGTTCTGCATTTAGTTTTTTGGCAATATGCGCACCCATATCAATATTTAAACGTTGCATACATAATTGGGCTTTATCATCGGCCGGATGCCCAATCAATCCAGAGATACCTGCAGATTCAATCTGCAGGTTAGGGTGTTGCTGTTTGAGTAGATATTCTGCCATGGGGCTACGACAGATATTGCCCACACAGACGACTAGAACTGTTTGAATCTCCATTTTAATTATTGTCCCAAACGATCTATATTATATAACGCATTTGAGAAAGGAATAATCTGGTTGACCACACGTTGCCAGCGCGTTAAACCTGTTGCATCAACATAAACAATATCATTACTACGCAGTTTAAACTGATTGGCTAGACCAAAATCACCCAGACTCATTAAATTAAGGTGATAGAGTTCAGTATGGCGATCTTGGGGATTGGTACGGAGCACATAAATCCGGCTGGCACTGGCCGAAAGAGGATTAATGCCTAAGCTCTCACCTAAGGCATCGCTTAGGGTCATTCCTTGATCGCGCATAGGTAGAGCCTGGTTTTTTCCTGACTCACCCATCACATAAATTTTCTGGTTTTCACGGCTACTGACATAAATCGTATCGTTTGGCTGGACTAAAAGTTTATGTAGTGAATAGCCGGCTTTTTCCAGCGCGATGGTATTCAGATCATAAGTTTGTCCATTACGTATCAGTTGAATAAAAGTATTATCACCTTTATCGGTAACACCACCTGCCATCCCCAAAGCAGTATAGATACTGATGGGTTGATCATTTAAATAGAACTGGCCACCTTTGATGACACTGCCTTGCACCGAATAACGCTGTCCTTGGTAAGACAGGACCCGTACAATCACATCAGGATTCTTTAAATATTGTGCAAAGCGGTTGCGCAAATCGATGTTGATTTGTGCCAGTGTTTTACCCGAAGCTTTATAGCGTCCAACCAAGGGAACTTGAACATAACCATTAGAGTCAATTGGATAGCCATTGGCTTGGATCGATTGATCATTGGTTAGATTATTAACAGGTGGTGTGATTTCAGGATAAGCCCAAAGCTGGATGGACAGAATATCACCTGAACTTAAGCGATAAGCCGGTTGTTGTTGTTTAAACAGAGTTGAGTAATTATTACGATAATCAAACTGGGCAGGCTGAATTGCGGGTAAGTTGTCTTGGGTAATTTTGATTACATTGACATTGCTTCCTTGGTCAGTCGTGTACACACCTTCACTTGGAATATCATGTGTTTGTAAGCCAGAAGTCACAGCGCAGGCTGTTGCACTCAGACTAATCGCAAGAATGGAAAAAAGTTGATAATGCTTCACACTCGACCCTTGAATAGTTATATCTGTTGTCACACAACAACATATCTTTGGACTTGGAATTGGGCTCATTCTAGCTGAAAAATATCAAAAAAGCACCGCAGAATCATTTCGGTTTGTATGTTTAGTTTATCTGAAAAAACATGAAAATTGTGTTGTAGCATATGATGTATGCAAGACTAGGAATAACCTTATAAAAAGCTTTTGAGTCGTGTTAGAGCGTTTAAATCAGGTTCGGTTAAGTCTTTGCTGTAATAATGTATTTCAGCTTAGATTAAAGCCATAAATGGTCTGTTTGCTTCATGTAGAAAGCGTTTAAAAAAGATAAAGTGGACTTAAATCATTCCTGCTATATTCAGTAAAAATAGTGTCATTCGAGTGTATGAGAAAAGTTAAAGCTTTTTGCTTTGAAATACAGCAGTGATAGAAGTTGATGAGCAACAAGCAAGATATTCTCGTTAGGAAAACAGGATTTTAGCGACGGGCTGTAATTGTTATTTCATCACATCCTTTCAATCAAGGTCTAGTTGTTCCAATTCGAGTACTGGTCTATATAGATAAAAACGCGTGTATTAACCAAACAGGTTAGAGGTTTAAGAGACTTTTAAAACATAGATAATAAGTCATATATAAAAAGGGTAAATTCGATGAAGAAAATTTTATTGGTATTTGGTACACGGCCAGAAGCGATCAAGATGGCGCCTTTGGCTTTAAAGTTACAACACTATTCGCAAGACTTTGAGACCAAAGTCTGTGTAACCGGACAACATCGACAGATGCTGGATCAGGTGTTGGAACTGTTTGATTTAAAACCTGATTTTGACTTAAATTTAATGAAGCCAGGACAAACGCTCTCTGATGTGACCTCTGGGGTACTTAAAGGTCTGGAGCAGGTGTTCGAGCAATGGCTGCCAGATGTGATTTTAGTACATGGTGATACTGCAACTACATTTGCCGCATCCCTAGCTGCGTATTACCATAAAATCAAAGTAGGGCATGTTGAGGCTGGGCTACGTACAGGCGATTTATATTCTCCTTGGCCGGAAGAAGCCAATCGACAATTAACCGGTGTGTTGGCAAATTATCATTTTGCTCCAACACAGTCCTCTTATGACAACCTGATTAAAGAAAATGTGAATCCAGCGACTATTGTTGTGACCGGTAATACCGTGATTGATGCGCTCTTGCAAGTCAAACAAAAGGTTGAGCAAGATCAAACACTGGTCGAACAATTTCAACAGCAGTTCTCATTTCTCGAGCAAGAGAAGAAACTGATTCTGGTGACGGGTCATCGTCGTGAGAACTTTGGTCAGGGATTTTTAAATATTTGTCAGGCCTTAGCGAATCTAGCTAAAAAATATCCGGATATCCAGATTGTGTACCCGGTGCATTTAAATCCCAATGTACAGCAACCGGTAAACGCGCTTTTGGCCGATATTGGCAATGTTTATCTGATTGCGCCTCAAGACTACTTACCATTCGTCTACTTAATGAATCGTAGTTACCTGATTCTGACTGACTCTGGTGGAATTCAGGAAGAAGCGCCTTCGCTGGGTAAACCCGTTCTGGTGATGCGAGATACCACCGAAAGGCCTGAAGCTGTACAGGCTGGTACAGTGCGTTTAGTGGGAACAGAGATCGCCGCGATTGAACAGTCGGTAGTAGAATTAATTGAAAACCCTGATATTTATGCTGAAATGGCTGCAGCGCATAATCCGTATGGCGATGGTACAGCCTGTCAGCAGATTATTCAGTTTTTGCTTCAAGTCTTATAATGAAGATGCCGGTATATGACTCAGCTTTATAAATTTTCTTGATTTCATTTATAAAGCGATAAGAATGATTGATAAGTTTCAGTAAACACAATCATACAATTGAAATGAGGGAGTCTAAAAAAATTTGTTATAGTACGCACGACGTTTAATGTGAAGCATTAGGCCTGAAAAAATCATTTGATACTGATGTAAACTTTATAAAGGAATAGGCTGATTGTGATGCAACTTGCCGAATTGAAAATAGCAATTATTGGTTTAGGGTATGTAGGTTTGCCATTGGCAGTTGAGTTTGGCAAAAAAACTCCTGTGGTGGGTTTTGATATCCATCAAAAACGTATAGATGAACTTAAAAGTGGTCAAGACCATACTTTGGAAGTTTCACCAGAAGAATTAAGTCAAGCAAAAAACTTAAGTTATAGCGCAAATTTAGAAGACTTAAAAAGCTGTAACTTTTTTATTGTGACTGTACCGACCCCGGTTGACGAGGTGAATCGTCCAGACTTGACACCTTTACGAAAAGCGAGCGAAACCTTAGGTAAGGTGATTAAAAAAGGCGATATCGTTGTTTACGAATCTACCGTTTATCCGGGCGCTACCGAAGAAGTCTGTATTCCTGTGCTCGAAAAAATTTCAGGCCTGAAGTTTAATCAGGATTTCTTTGCGGGCTATAGTCCCGAACGGATCAATCCTGGCGATAAAGTAAATACCTTAACCAAGATTAAAAAAATCACTAGTGGTAGTACGCCCGAAGTTGCAGACAAAGTAGATGCGGTTTATGCCAGCATTATTACTGCGGGTACTCATAAAGCATCAAGTATTAAAGTTGCAGAAGCAGCCAAGGTCATCGAAAACACACAGCGTGACTTAAACATTGCCTTGGTAAATGAGCTTTCGGTGATTTTTGATCGTCTGGGTATTGATACCATAGATGTGCTTGAAGCTGCTGGCAGTAAGTGGAACTTCTTGCCATTCCGCCCAGGTCTGGTAGGAGGGCATTGTATTGGTGTCGATCCATACTATTTAACCCATAAAGCGGAAGAAGTGGGCTACCATCCACAGGTTATTCTGGCCGGTCGTCGTATTAATGACAATATGGCACGCTATGTCGCGCGTAATACCATCAAGCGTATGTTACAAAATGGTATTGATGTACCTCGTGCAAAAGTAGGCGTACTCGGCGTTACCTTTAAAGAAAACTGCCCGGATATCCGTAACAGTAAAGTCGCGGACTTGATTAGAGAATTCGAAGCCTGGGGTGCTCAAGTGGTCGTTGCGGACCCATGGGCAGATGCTGACGAAGTCAAGCATGAGTATGGAGTTGAATTAGGTCAGGTCAATGCAGAACATCCGGTCGATGCACTGGTTGTTGCAGTGGGACATAATGAGTTCCGTAACTTGTCTGCAGCCGAGCTAAAAAGCTATGTGCGCACTAATCAGCCTGTTCTTGCCGATGTCAAAGGTTTATTTGACCGTATCAGCATGACTGAACAGGGTTTTACAGTCTTCCGTCTATAATTTAAAAATTGAAAAGAAGTGAAACGATGAAAAAATTTGCTCTTATCGGTGCGGCTGGATATATCGCACCTCGCCACCTGAAAGCAATCAAGGAAACAGGCAATACTTTGGCTGTAGCCATGGATGTAAATGACTCTGTCGGAATTATGGACAGTCACTTCCCAGAAGCAGAATTTTTTACTGAATTTGAAGAATTTGAAGCCTATGTAGAAGACCAAAAATTAAAAGGTGAAAAGCTGGATTATGTTGCGATTTGCTCACCCAACTATCTCCATGCCCCTCACATGAAATATGCGTTGAAAAACGGTATTGAAGTGATTTGTGAAAAACCATTGGTACTGAATTCAGAAGATTTAAATATGCTTTCTGAATATGAAAAACAATATGGTGCCAAGGTAAACTCAATTTTACAGTTACGTTTACATCCGTCTATTATTGCCCTGCGCGATAAAGTTCAAGCTGCACCGGCAGATAAAGTATTTGATGTTGACCTGACTTATCTCACTTCTCGTGGTAAATGGTATTTAAAATCCTGGAAAGGCGTAGACAACAAATCGGGTGGGGTTGCCACCAATATTGGTGTGCACTTCTATGACATGCTGCATTTTATTTTTGGCAAGATTGTTAAAAATGAAGTGCATTTCCGCGATGAAAAAACAGCTTCAGGTTATCTGGAATACGAACGTGCGCGTGTACGTTGGTTCCTGTCGATTGATGCCAATAACCTTCCAGACAATGCAGTACAAGGTGAGAAACTGACTTATCGCAGTATTACCATTGAAAATGAAGAACTTGAGTTTTCAGGCGGCTTTACCGATCTTCATACCCAAAGCTACCAGCGTGTACTGGAAGGTAAGGGTTACGGGGTTGAAGAAAACCGTGCAGCAATTGAAACTGTTGAAGTGATTCGTGTTTCTCCTATTGTTGAAAATCCGGAAAATCCTCATCCATTATTGGCAAAGGTGAAAAAAGCATGAGCTTTTATCAACATGAAACGGCCATAGTGGATGATGGCGCACAAATTGGTGAAGATTCACGGGTCTGGCACTTTGTGCATGTCTGTGGCGGAGCCAAAATCGGTAAAGGTGTGTCTCTGGGGCAGAACGTATTTGTGGGTAACCGCGTCATTATTGGTGACCATTGTAAAGTCCAGAACAATGTGTCGGTTTACGATAATGTCGTTCTGGAAGAAGGCGTATTCTGTGGTCCGAGCATGGTCTTTACCAATGTGTATAACCCGCGTTCGCTGATAGAGCGTAAAGATCAATATCGTGACACGCTGGTGAAAAAGGGTGCCACATTAGGCGCGAACTGTACCATTGTCTGCGGTGTGACAATCGGCGCATATGCTTTTGTTGGGGCGGGTGCAGTCGTGAATAAAGATGTCCCTGCTTATGCATTGATGGTGGGTGTACCTGCAAAACAAATTGGCTGGATGAGTGAGTTTGGTGAGCAACTAGATCTTCCTTTGCAAGGACAGGCACAAGTGACCTGCTCGCATACAGGCGCAGTTTACCAACTTGATGGAACGATACTGACAAAGCAAGGTTAATATGATTGACTTTATTGATTTAAAAGCACAGCAACATCGAATCAAAGATAAAATTGATGCCGGTATTCAAAATGTATTGACGCATGGTCAATATATTCTAGGTCCAGAAGTAACTGAGCTGGAAGAAAAGTTAGCCGCCTATGTCGGTGCGAAGTACTGTATTACCTGCGCCAATGGAACCGATGCCTTACAAATTGCACAAATGGCATTTGGTATTGGTCCAGGTGATGAGGTAATCACACCAGGCTTCACTTATATTGCGACCGCGGAAACAGTGGCTTTATTAGGTGCGAAGCCAGTCTACGTGGATGTTAACCCTAAAACCTACAATATGGATGCGGAAAAACTAGAAGCTGCCATTACTCCTCGCACAAAAGCCATTATTCCGGTGAGCTTATATGGCCAGTGTGCTGACTTTGATGCAATCAACGCGATTGCTGCAAAGTACGGTATTCCGGTAATTGAAGATGCTGCACAAAGCTTTGGTGCAACTTATAAAGGTCGTAAAAGCTGTAATTTAAGTACAGTTGCCTGTACCAGCTTTTTCCCAAGTAAGCCATTGGGTTGCTATGGTGATGGCGGGGCTATTTTTACCAGCGATGATGAGTTGGCTAAGGTGATTCGCCAGATCGCACGTCATGGGCAAGATAAGCGTTACCATCATATCCGTGTCGGCGTGAATAGTCGCTTAGATACCATTCAGGCTGCAATTTTGTTACCAAAACTAGAAATTTTGGATGATGAAATGCAGGCACGTCAAAAAGTAGCTGAAGTTTATAACCAGTTATTTAGTCAGGCAGGTATCCAGACAACGCCATATCTTGAGCCAGATAACACCAGTGCATGGGCACAATATACGATTCAGGTCGATAATCGTGCAGAGGTTCAGGAAAAACTAAAAGCTCAAGGAATTCCAACGGCTGTACATTATCCGATCCCTTTGAATAAACAACCTGCAGTGGCTGATGCAAGTGTGAGTTTGCCTGTCGGTGATGAAATTGCGGAAAGAGTCATGAGCTTGCCAATGCATCCCTACTTGACGGTCGAAGCTCAAGAGAAAATTGTTCAAGCTTTAGGTTGATGTAAAAGTGAAAAGCCTTCTTGTAAAAATTAATAATAAGCTCAATATTCAAGGAGGCTTTTTAAAAGCTGTATCAGTTCTGGTTGGCGGGACTGTTTTTGCTCAACTAATAGGCTTTATATTCTTACCTATTCTTACAAGAATATATAGCCCAGATGATTATTCGGTTTTAGGTGTATATATAGCAATTGTTTCAATTTTATCTGTTATTTCCTGCTTTCGTTTTGAAGTTGCCATTCCGATAGTAAAAGATGATATGAAGGCAAAGCAACTATTTCTGTTGGCTATAATAATAAACTTTGTAATTGTACTTCTACTTTTTTGTGTGGTGTTATTTTTTGAACCGCTATTAAAAAATATTGATTTTATAAGAAAAATGGAATGGGGATTATATTTAATTCCGATTGGGGTATTTTTTTCAGGAATATATTTGGCATTACAATTCTGGTCAACAAGAAAGAAAAATTTCCACGAAATTGCAAAGTCTAGGGTGAACCAAGCTATAACAGGTAATGGTTCAAGTCTAATAATGGGACTAATGCAATATTCATTTATTGGGTTAATTATAGGACAGCTATTTAATTTTGGTGGAGGGGTAATTAAATTAGGGTTGAATGCATATTCTGATTTAAAAAAAATGCCAAAAACCAAGTTGAATGAACTATGGGGGACTTTTACTGAGTTCAGTGCTTATCCTAAATATTCTGTACCTGAAGCACTGGCTAATAGCGCAGCATTGCAATTGCCTGTTATTATTATTGGTATATTTTTAACTGGACCAGAAGTAGGTTTTTTATATTTAGCTATGAGAATTTTGGGTATTCCAATGTCTTTAGTTGGAGGAGCCATAGGTCAAGTTTATATATCTCAAGCTCCTGCATATTTTGAAGAGAGAAAACTTTACATATTTTCAAAGAATATTTTAATTAAGTTATTTAAGATAGCTATTATTCCTTTTTTGTTATTGGCTTTGTTAAGTCCTTATGCATTCGGATATATTTTTGGATCTCAATGGGCTGATGTAGGGTTTTATATATTAATAATGGTTCCATGGTATTTTTTACATATTTTAACTTCTCCATTATCTATGTCTCTGCATATCATTGGTAAGCAGAAAACAGCGTTATATCTTCAATTGTTTAATATATTAATAAGGGTTGTACTCTTACTTTTAGTTTGTTTCGTCGATAAAGAAATGGCAGTAATTTATTATTGTTTTTCTGGATTTATTTTTTATTTTGTCTATTTGCTTGTGATTTCCAAGAGCTTAAGAGAACTGTAATGTATTTGATTGCTTTGTTAATGATATTCATATTGCTGATAATTCTTAGGTTAAGTGCCAAAGTGCCAGTAGAAATTGGAAAGATAAACTTGTTAAGTATTTCTGTTTATAGGGATTTCGGGGTATTAACAGCATTAGCATTAGCATTTTGGATTTCTAGTCCAATGGCAAATGAACATTATATTATGAGCCAAATTCCTAAAAGTAGTCTGCAAATTGCTCTCTATGCAAGTTTTACTTTCATGATATTTTTCTTATTTTATGGGTTCTTTTTTAGAATAATATTTCAAAAATTATCATTAAAAATGCCCAAAATAAATCTTATTTTGTTTTCAAATTTAATGAAATTATGGATGATGGTTTTATTGTTATTAATGATTTTAATGTACTTTGAAAACCCTCCTGTTCTTACTAAGGTTCTGGATGGAGCAACTGCATTAGATATCTCGATTGCCCGAAGTGAAGTAGGTGGGAATAGTTTTTTTAAATTAATACGTACGACATGGGTTCCTTTAACATCTTATACATTATTATATTTATACCATAAAAATAAGAGTATGCTTTTATGGTTTGCTTTAAGTGTGATTTTAGCACTCATATGTTCTATATGGAGTGGGGCAAAGTCAACTTTGGCTAGTCTGGTTTTAGGCTATTTAGGTGTATATATAATATCTAAAAATAATATCAAGATAAGTAATATTAAAATGACTGTCTATGGATTTGGTTTTATTGTTCTTATCATTTTAATGTACTATGTAACAACTCTTCACTCAGACACAACTTTTGAAAATATTTTAACGACAGCTAAGTATCGTTTTTTTGGACAAGCTGGTGGGGTAGGATACGCTTTCTATATGTATCCAACATTTTTGGATTTTAAATATTTTACTGGCGTTTCAAATTTTTTATCAGGGCTCTCTGCTACCCAATTTTCGAGTGTATATGGTGATTTGATTGATTATGCTGTGCCTGAATTTTCCGATATATCTGGTGCAATGTCCTCTTTTGCCGCTGGAGATGCTTATGGGTTATTTGGTTGGTGGGGTATATTAATAGGGCCATTATTTGTTGCTTTTTTTTATTACCTATTTTACTACATGTCAATTAGAGGGAATGCAAGTGTCCTTTTTATTGGTATGTACGGGCTATATTTTGGAAATGCTTATTTGGCATCATCTTTTTATTCATTTATATGGCCAGTTGGTATGGTAATTTCCATATCGCCTGTTTTGATTTTTTATATTATTTCCTCTTTGAAATATAAAGGTTAATTTATGAAAAAAATTCTTTTCTTACAACCAAATGAAATAAATGGTTCTCCAGCATATGAGAGAGTAAAAGCTTTCTCTAGTTTTTTTAAAGAAGAAGGGTTTAATGTAGAGCATAGACCATACCCTATAAGTTATTTTTCCCTTGTGAAGTTATTTTTTTATATTTATTGGGTGAAGGTGGATTATATTTTTATATCTCAGCCTCCTTTTAAATATCCTATAATTTTTTTATTTCCCTTTGTTAAGAAAATTATAGACTATAGAGATGGTTGGTCTATTGCTATAGAGGATGGATATGGTGGTTTAGTTAAGCCAAATAAACTAAAAGCAAAGATTGCAAGTACTATTGAAAATTTTTCTATTAATAGAAGTATCTTCTGTGTGGTTTGTACACCAGGTCTATATAATTATTTTTTTGAAAAAACAGGTGGTGAGAAATTAATTTTGATACCTAATGGGATATCTAAAGAAAATTTTTATCATATTAAAAATTTAGATAAAAAAAATATAAAGGAAAATGGCTTAATTAAATTTTATTGTGCTGGTAAGTTTTCGGAGTATGGTACTGAAAGGGTTCGGGGTATCTTGGGTAAAATAAATGAACGATACAAAGGAGTAGAGATAGAGATTCATTTAATCGGTTCAAATTATGATTCTAATATATGGATCGAAAAATATATTCCTGAAAATTTTAGTTTAAAAATCTATGAAAGAATGGGGAAAGATAAATTATATGAAGAACTAAATAAAGCAGATATTTTTTTATCTGTAGTAAGAGATGAAAGATATGAGCTTGGTACTAAAATTTATGAATATTTGGCTTTCCAAAAGCCTATTTTTAATTATTTTGAGAGTCGGAATAATTTTGTGAATTACTTTGATGGCGCATTTGATAAGAATTTTAAAAAAAATAATGAATTTACTTTGAATATTGTTAGAGAGGCCCTTATTCAGGAAAAGAAAACAGAAATGTTAAAAGCAATGGCGAATGAAATATGAAAATTGCACTGTTGGCTGGAGCAAATAGTATACATACGGTTCGGTGGGCAAATGGATTAAAAGATGCTGGTCTAGATGTTTATCTTATCAGTCAGCACCCATTAATGCATTCTCTTAATGACGGTATTCATTATTATCAGCTTCCAAATAGAGGTGTTTTAGGTTATTTTTTCATTATACCAAAAGTTAGAGAAATATTAAATAATATCAAGCCAGATATTGTTAATGCGCATTATGCTAGTGGTTATGGAACAACTGCTCGTTTCGTTAATTATCATCCTTACATTATTTCAGTATGGGGGAGCGATATTTATTTATTTCCTAATAAGTCTTTTATTCATAAATGGTTGGTTAAAAGAAACCTATCAGCAGCTGATGTAGTTGCCTCAACTAGTGTCTGTATGGCTAATGAAACACTTAAATTAATTCAATTAGAGAAGTCTATTGCTATTACACCATTTGGTGTTGATGAGAAAAAATTTTTCAATCAACGGAAATATTTTTATGAAGGCTTCTTAGGTTATAATAAAATTGTTATTGGTACAGTTAAATCTCTAAAATCTGTCTATGGAATAGATATATTAATAAAGTCATTTGCTGAGCTTCATAAAAAATTAATGTATTCTCACCCTCAACTAGCTGAAATTTTAATATTAAAAATAGTTGGTGGTGGAGAAGAGTTAGAAAATTTGAAATCCTTAGCTTTAAGTTTAAAAATAAATAAATTTATTGAATTTGTTGGACAAGTAAGTCATGAAAAAGTCCCAAATGAGTTAGCAGAAATGGATATTTATGTTGCACTAAGTCGAAGTGAGAGTTTCGGTGTGGCAATTTTGGAAGCAGGTTTGAATCAATGTCCTGTTATTGTTTCAAATGTTGGCGGTTTACCAGAGCTAGTAATTAATCATAAAACTGGAATAATTGTTGAAAGTGAAAACGTAAAGCAAGCTACAGAGGCTATGTATTATTTAGTTACTCAGTCACATTTAATTGCTGAATATGGAAAAAATGCTCAAAACCATGTTCTTGAGAATTATACTTGGAAAAAAAGTGTAGCGAAGATGATTAATACTTTTGAAGATACGATCAAAGAGTTTAGAAAGGTTAAATAAATGATGGAATTCAAAACTTTTTGGTTTGTTAACCAATATAGCTCAACTCCTGAAACAGCCATGGGTGGGCGACACTACTATTTGGCACAAGAGCTCGCTAAAAAGGGCCATAAAGTTTATGTGATTGCTGGTCGATATAGTCATCTGTTACGTAATCCAAAGCAGTTTGACGAGCAGTATTTTATTGAGGAAATTATTCCTAATTTCTCATTTGTATGGATCAATTTACCTGAATATCAGGAAGCGCATAGCAAACAGCGTGTACTAAATTGGTTTAAGTTCTCCTGGCTTTTACGTAATATGTCAAACTTAATTCCAGCCAAGCCAGATGTAATTTTATATTCATCTCCTTCTCTTATTGGTTATCTGGGTGCTAAGTATCTCGCAAACAAATTTAGGGTTCCTTTTATTTTTGAAGTAAGAGATATTTGGCCTTTAACTTTAATGGAGTTAGGTGGACATTCATCAAAACATCCATTTATAAAGTTCATGCAATGGGTTGAGGATCGAGCTTATAAAAAAGCTGATTACGTATTTTCAAATTTATATAATGCTGTTGAACATATGCAAACCCGAGGTCTGGATAGTAGTAAGTTTCACTGGATACCAAATGGTGTATCTTTAGAAGAGGTGTCTCAAAAGCAACCTTTAAATGCGGAGACACTCAGTCAGTTACCTCAAAATAAATTTATCATTGGATATACAGGAACTATTGGCGTTGCTAATGCTATAGATGATCTTATTGAAGCAGCAAAAATACTTTCCAGTAATCCGCAGTTACATTTTGTTCTTGTTGGTTCAGGAAAGGAAAAAGAAAATTTAATAAAAAAAGTTCAATCTTTGAACTTACACAACATTACGTTTATAGATGCAATTCCAAAGAAACAAATTCAGTCCATGCTTGAGCGGTTTGATATTTGTTATATTGGCTGGCAGAAAAATTCTCTTTATCGATTTGGAATCGCGCCGAATAAATTACCTGAATATTTATATGCAGGTAAACCAATTATTCATGCCTTTTCTGGTAAGGGGGATATTGTTCAGCAAGCTCAAGCTGGTATCACCATTGAAGCCGAAGATCCTGAAGCAATCGTAGGAGCTGTACAACAATTATATAATTTAACTGCTGAACAGCGCCAACAGTTAGGTTCAAATGGTAAACAGTTTGTATTACAACATTTAGAGTACGCCATGATTGCAGAAAAACTTGAAAATATTATCTTTAAATAATGGATAACTCATGAAACGATTACTGGATATCATTATTGCTTCAATTGCATTAGTTCTACTTTCACCTTTATATGCCTATGTGGCTTATAAAGTTAAAAAGAATCTGGGTTCACCTGTATTGTTTCGTCAGATTCGTCCAGGCCTGCATGGTAAGCCCTTTGAAATGATCAAGTTTCGAACCATGAAAGATGCAATTGATGAGCAGGGTAATCCGTTACCGGATAGTGAGCGTTTAACCCCTTTTGGCAAAATGTTACGTTCGACCAGTCTGGATGAAATGCCTGAGCTCTGGAACGTAATTAAAGGTGATATGAGCGTTGTGGGCCCACGTCCACTCTTGATGGAGTATTTACCTTTATATAATGAAGAACAAGCCAAACGCCATGAGGTCCGTCCGGGTATGACTGGACATGCTCAGGTCAATGGTCGGAATGCGATTAGCTGGGAACAGAAGTTTAAGCTGGATACCTGGTATGTAGAAAACCGTTCGCTATGGTTAGATTTTAAGATCATGCTGCAGACGGTGAAAAAAGTCATAGCCAAAGATGATATCAGTGAAGCTGGTGAAGCAACTATGAGTAAATTTACAGGAACGAATAATAAGGATTTAGATAAATGACAGAATTTATTGGTGTTTACGGTGCAAGTGGTTTTGGTAAAGAAGTGATGCCATTAGTCCGCCAAAAATTTCCTACTTTGCATAAAGAACAATTTGTTTTTATTGATGACGGACAGGCGGGCGCAAGCCTAAATGGTTATTCTGTTCTCACCTATACAGATTTCATTAACAATTCTGCTACTCATAAAGCTGTAACGATTGCGATTGCAAATAGTATTGTACGGGAAAAACTGGTTGCTCGTCTCAATGAAGACGGTGTCCAACATTTAGCGATACAAGCAGGCAATACAGTAATTTTAGATGAGGTAGAGATTGGTGAAGGGAGTTTACTTTGTCCATTCACTTGTTTGACGTCAAATATAAAAATTGGCAAGTTTTTCCACGCTAATATTTATAGTTATGTTGCTCATGATTGCGTGATTGGTGACTATGTTACTTTTGCACCAGGTGTGAAATGTAATGGCAATATTCATATTGAAGACCATGCCTATATTGGGACAGGTGCTGTGATTAAACAGGGCACGCCCGATAAGCCGTTAGTGATTGGTAAAGGTGCGGTTGTGGGGATGGGCGCGGTAGTCACCAAAAGCGTGCCGCCAGGTGTAACCGTAATTGGTAACCCTGCAAGAATTTTAGAAAAGAAGTAAGCCGTATTATTTTATAGATCAGGAAATTACAATGTTGAACACAGCATTCGAGCCATGGCCAAGTTTTACGCAAGAAGAAGCGGACGCAGTTAAAAATGTATTACTTTCCAATAAAGTAAATTACTGGACAGGGCAAGAATGCCGAGAGTTTGAAAAAGAGTTTGCAAGATTTGCCGGTACTCAATATGCAGTGGCTTTAACCAATGGTACCGTTGCGCTGGATGTTGCTTTAAAAGCCTTGGGTATTGGATCGGGTGATGATGTGATTGTCACTTCACGTACCTTCCTGGCTTCAGCCAGCTCAATTGTCACGGCTGGCGCCAATCCTGTATTTGCTGATGTAGAACTGGATTCACAGAATATTTCACGTCGTACCATTGAAGCAGTACTTACACCAAATACCAAAGCGATCATTTGTGTGCATCTGGCAGGCTGGATGTGTGATATGGACCCGATCATGCAGCTTGCTGAAGAAAAGGGGCTGTATGTCATTGAAGACTGTGCCCAAGCGCATGGTGCCAAATACAAAGGCAAACCGGCTGGTTCGATTGGGCATATTGCGGCCTGGTCATTCTGTCAGGACAAGATCATGACCACCGGTGGTGAAGGCGGTATGGTGACCACCAATGATGAAATGCTATGGAAGAAAATGTGGTCTTATAAAGATCATGGCAAAAGTTATGATAGCGTTTATAACAAGCAACATCCGCCAGGTTTCCGATGGTTGCATGATTCATTTGGTACAAACTGGCGTATGATGGAGATGCAGGCGGTGATTGGTCGTATCCAGTTAACGCGTATGGCAGAATGGACACAACAACGCACTGAAAATGCAGAGAAAATTTTAAAGGCATTTGAAGGTTCTCCTTATTTTACCGTTCATTTGCCTTCGGCTGACTATGTACATGCTCACTATAAATGTTATGTCCAAGTCAATTTAGCTGCATTGCCTGAGGGCTGGTCACGCGACCGCATCATGCAGGAAATTAATGCGCAAAATGTACCGTGTTTTAGTGGTTCATGTTCGGAAGTCTATCTGGAACATGCCTTTGACGGCACACCATGGCGTCCTGAACAGCGCTTGGAAAATGCCCAGCAACTCGGTGAAACCAGTTTGATGTTCTTGGTCCATCCGACTTTAAGTCAAGAAAGTATTGATCAAACGATTGATGCGATCAAAAATGTGAAGCAGATCATGCAATCTGCATAATATGAAAGAAGGTAGCAAGAGGGTGATCCAAGGTCAGGCTCTTGCTGCTTATGATTGTGTAATCAATATGTAAAAGTCATTTCTAGTTCTATAAGAAATGCGTATAAAGATCAAACTGTAAAATGGATCATTAGAAGATCATTGTGAAAAAGATTATTCATCAATTCGCCTCAGCGCCAAGATTATATAAACAATTTTTCCTGATTTTTCTGGATGCATTAGCTTTTCCCGTGATTTTATGGTTGTGCTATGTCATCCGTTTATTTGACTTAGGTGCCGACGTTATTCCCGGTATTGATCACGGGATGATTCTGGTTAGCCTGATTACGGTCTTAAGTTTGGCACTCACCGGCGTTTATCATTTTATTGTACGGACATTTAACGAAGTCTTTATTGTTAAGCTGGCGATTGCGGTTGCCTTAACCATGGCTACGTTATACATTCTGAATGTGATTACGCCAGCCTATATCCCGATGTCGATTCCATTTATGTATGGTTTCATGATGTTTGCCTGGGTATGGCTCAGCCGTGCAGTGATTCGCTTTATGATTAAGGCATCTTACTATTCCGAAATTGGACGTAAACGCATTGCGATTTATGGCGCCGGTGATGCAGGTCAGCAAATTGCTGCGGCATTGCACCGTTCAGATGACCATTTGCCGGTATTCTTTATTGATGATTATACTTCTTTGCAAGGACAGACAGTTGGTGGTTTAAAGGTCTATTCGGTTGAAAAAGCCTTACAACGGTTTAAGAAAGACCGTATCGATGAAATTTTATTGGCGCTGCCTTCAGTGGGGCGGGTACGCAAAACAGAAATTATCCAGCAGTTTGAAAGTGCACGCTTAAAAATTACCGAACTCCCTGGGTTGACCCGTCTGGTCGATGGCGAAATCCAGGTTTCGGATATCCAGGAAGTGGATATTATCGATTTATTGGGACGTGATCCAGTGCCACCGATTTCACATCTGATTGCCAAAAATATCCAGAATAAAGTGGTTATGGTGACAGGCGCGGGTGGTTCAATCGGTTCTGAGCTATGCCGTCAAATTATTAAAAATAAACCTAAAATGTTAGTGCTATATGAGCTAACAGAATTTGCGTTATATGACATTGATAAAGAGTTAAGACAAACAGCCACCTGTGAAATTGTTCCAATTTTGGGAACGGTACAGGACCAGCAAAAACTTGAACGGATTATTGAACAATACCAGATCCAGACGGTTTATCATGCTGCGGCCTATAAGCATGTTCCTTTGGTTGAATGTAACCCGATTGCGGGATTGAAGAACAACAGCATTGGTACCGCAAACAGCTTGAATGCGGCCGTGAAAAAAGGCGTGGAAACTTTTGTGCTGATCTCAACCGATAAAGCGGTACGTCCGACCAATGTGATGGGGGCCTCAAAACGTATGGCTGAGCTGTATTGTCAGGCTGTGGCTGAAACTAAACCTGCTACCCAAATCAGTATTGTCCGTTTTGGTAATGTATTGGGCTCTTCCGGTTCGGTTGTTCCACTGTTTAAGCAACAGATCGCCAAAGGTGGCCCGATTACCGTGACTCATCCTGAAGTGACCCGTTATTTTATGACCATTCCAGAAGCATCACAGCTCGTCATTCAGGCAGGTGCCTTGGGTTCTGGCGGGGATGTGTTCCTGCTGGATATGGGTGAACCGGTCAGAATTCAGGATCTGGCACGCCAAATGATCAAGCTCAGCGGTTTAAAAGTGAGAGAAAGTGGTTCACTGGATGGTGATATCGAAATTGCCTATAGCGGCCTACGTCCAGGCGAGAAACTGTATGAAGAACTGCTGATTGATCAGGACAATACTGAATATACTGAACATACCCGTATCCTGCGTTCGTTTGAGAAGCATTTTGCATTGGACGAAATTCAGGAAGTCTTTGGTAAAATCAGCCAGATGACAGCAATTGATCATGATGTTGACTGGGCCTTAACCCAGCTTGAACATTATGTAGATGGCTATAAGCGCAGTGGCGAAGTTAGAGTAAATTAATCTGAGAAAGTAATGATCAAAAAAGCAATTTTACCTGTTGCAGGTCTGGGTACACGTTTTCTACCTGCAAGTAAATCGATTCCGAAGGAAATGGTGACCGTTGTTGATCGTCCTGCAATTGAATATGTGGTACGTGAAGCAGTTGAAGCAGGAATTGAACAAATTATTCTGGTCACCCATTCTTCAAAAGCATCAATTGAAAATTATTTTGATCGTAATTTTGAGCTGGAAACGACGTTAGAGCAAAAAAAGAAATTCGACTTGCTCAAAGAAATCACTGACATTCTGCCAAAACATGTCAGCGTGGTGAGTGTGCGTCAGCCACAGCCTTTAGGCCTGGGTCATGCGGTACTTTGTGCAAAAGATATTGTTGGTGATGAAGCCTTTGCGGTGCTTTTGCCTGATGTGTTAGTAAAAAATGCAACCTCTGAAAATGACCTGTCCTTGATGATTCAGCGCTTTGAGGCCGCTCAAGCTGCACAAATCATGGTGGAGGCTGTGCCCGATCATCTGGTTGATCAGTATGGGATTGTGGATGTTGCGGTTTCACCGAATGAAGGTGAGAGTATCGTGATGCAAGGCATTGTAGAGAAACCGGCAGTCGGGACAGCACCTTCGAACTTATCTGTGGTTGGGCGTTATATTCTGCCTGCCCAGATTATGGGACTGCTGGAAAATACCCCACGTGGTGCTGGCAATGAAATTCAGCTAACAGATGCGATTGCCACTTTACAACAGGCAAAAACTGTTGAGGCGTATCGTATGAAAGGGCAGACCTTCGATTGTGGTAGCAAGTTGGGTTATCTAAAAGCTGTGTTACATTATGGGATTGAGCATCCAAAACTGGGCGCAGAGTTTAAGGGCCTGATTAAGGAATTGGCCCTGTAATCATTGAGGGCAAGCATGTTATGAAAGTTGCAATCTTTGGCAATACCTTATATGCAGGCGTGATGTCTGCATTATTGTCTGAAACGGGGCATCTGGTGTATTGGTGCTCACAGCTCGATACCAAAGCGGATGATCAGCAATATTCCTTTCATGATGAAAATGTCAGTCATTTACTCGAAAAACAGCTGACTACAGGTTTTCTGTGCTATAGCGATTTAGCCAGTATCCCGCTGGATATCGATGCCTATCTGTTCAGTTTTAACCAGACGCAGGAGCAGCAGGTTTTTCAACTGTTACACTCACTGAAACAACGTCCGATCATTCATCCAAAACTGATGATCAATGCCTCAACCTTTGGTTTACGCGGAACCGAAAAGTTCCAGCAGATCTTGTCGGATGATGACTGGGTGTATTTGCCGGATACCATGCAGGAAGGTAATGCCTTACAGAGCTTGACCCAGGCGAAGCAGCTGATTGTGGGCTGTACGCGCAGCGAAGTGCAGGTCAAGGTCAAAGAGTTGCTCAGACCCTTTTTTCCCTTAGAACAGCAATATCTGTTTATGCCGATACTGGATGCCGAGTTTACCAAACTGAGTATTTCAGGCATGTTGGCGACCCGCATTAGTTATATTAATGATCTGGCCGTGGTGGCTGAAAAACTCGGGATTGATATTGCCTCGGTGCGGCAGGGCATGTCTGCAGACAGTCGTATCGGCTCGGCGTATCTGGCACCTGGTGCCGGTTTTGGCGGGGAAAACTTCTCGCATGATATTTTGACCCTAGCCAATACCGTGGCCAATACCGGGGTGAAAAGCCAGTTGCTTGCCCAGGTCTGGGATATTAATGAGCAACAAAAAGAGATCCTGTTCCGTAAGTTGTGGAATTACTACCACGGCGCTTTACAAGCAAAATCCGTTGCAATCTGGGGGGCTTCTTTTAAGGAGAATACCTCCAGCATTCAACATTCTCCAATTCATCAGATGCTTGCCGCCCTGTGGGCGCAGGGTGTCACCGTTCATCTGCATGATCCACAGGCACTGGATGAAATCGAGATGATGTACGGACAGCGCAGTGATCTGGTGTTGCATCATGATCAATATGAAGCGGTACACAACGTACATGGGTTATGTGTTTTAACGGCCTGGAAACAATACTGGAGTCCGGATTTCAAACAGTTGAATCAATTGATGCAACATCCCTTAATTTTAGACGGTCGCAATATTTATGACCCGCACTATGTAAAAGCACAAGGTTTTGCCTATATGGGAGTGGGGCGTTAAAGATGACAAAACAGATACATCCTTTTCCGGTCAGGGAACAGACTTCGGTAGTAGAACAGTTAGCGGTTTTACAAAAACAATTTAAAGACCTGCATCTTAATACCCTGTTTGCAGCAGATGAGGCACGTTTTAAACGTTTTTCCGCTGAGTATGACCAGATTGTTTTTGATTTTAGTAAACATCGGATTGATCAGCAGGTTTTAAGCCAGCTGGTAGATTTGGCGCATGCGCAGGATCTGGATGGATGGATTAAACGTCTATTTTCATGTGAGCAGATTAACTACACGGAACAACGTGCTGCGATGCATTGGGCCTTACGCTTACCCAAATCCAGTCCAACGCTGCCCGTCGTGAATCAGGGGGTCCAAGCGCAACTTGAGCAAATGTATGCACTGGTTGAAAAAATTCATGCCGGCCAATGTCGTGGCGCAACGGGTGAAGTGATTCAGGATGTGGTGAATATTGGGGTCGGTGGATCAGATCTCGGTCCACTCATGGTCACACATGCACTTTCAGATTTTAAGGTCAAAACCGCAAAGCCCTTAGATATTCATTTTGTTTCAACCATGGATGGCAGTCAGCTCTCCGGGTTGTTGCATCAGCTGCGCCCTGAAACCACCTTATTTATTATTTCCTCCAAGTCGTTTGGGACCATTGATACACTTTCCAATGCACAGACCGTACGTCAATGGCTAGAGAAAGCCTTAGGCAGTAATGAAAAAATCCTCAAGAATCATTTTGTGGGGGTGTCGACCAAACCGGATAAAATGACCGAATGGGGTATTGCAGCGGATAAGCAACTTTTGCTTTGGGATTGGGTCGGTGGACGTTATTCCTTATGGTCATGTATTGGCCTGCCAATTGCATTGACCATTGGCGTGGAAGGCTTTAAGCAATTCTTGGCCGGGGCATATGCTATTGACCAACATTTCCAGACGGCACCGTTTGAACAGAATATTCCGGTATTAATGGGGCTGTTAGGGGCATGGAATAATAATTTTCTCGATATCCAGACTCACGCCGTGCTGCCTTATGATGGACGGCTCAAGTATTTTGCCGCTTATTTGCAGCAACTGGAAATGGAGTCGAACGGCAAATCCATCCAGCGCAATGGTGAAAAGGTCAGTTCAGTGACGTGTCCAATCGTTTGGGGCGAAGTGGGTCCGAATGCACAGCATGCGTTCTATCAATTGTTGCATCAAGGTACCCATTCGGTCAGTTGTGACTTTATTGCTCCAGTCAAACGTTATAACGCCAATCAGTTTACTTATGCAGAAAGTGCTGAAGCCTTGGTCGAGCAACATCATCTGGCCTTATCTAATTGTCTGGCCCAATCACGCCTGCTGGCCTTTGGCAATCAGGCCTTGGCGGCAGATGAGCTGCAAGGCCTACCTGCCTATAAGCAATATGAAGGCAATCAGCCGAGTTCAACCATTTTACTCAAAGAGTTGAATCCATATAGCTTGGGGATGCTGATAGCGATGTATGAACATAAAGTATTTGTGCAGTCGGTATTGTGGAATATCAATCCCTTTGATCAATGGGGCGTTGAAAAAGGCAAGGAAATTGCCAATCAGCTGTTGCCGATTCTTAACCGTGAGCAGGAAGACCTCTCTAGTTTTGATGCATCAACCCAAGGTTTATTGAAAATATTATTAGGAAGAACAGATGGCTAGAATTTTAGTCACCGGGGGTGCGGGCTATATCGGTTCGCATACCTGTGTAGAACTATTGGATGCAGGCCATCAGGTAGTGGTATTCGATAATCTATCCAATAGCTCGGAAGAGGCTTTACGCCGTGTCGAAAAACTGGCCCATAAAAACCTGGTATTTATACAGGGTGATATTCGCCATGTCCATGAACTGGACCCTGTCTTTCAAAATCATCAGATTGATGCCGTAATTCATTTTGCGGGCTTAAAAGCAGTGGGAGAGAGCCAGCAAATTCCTTTGGCATATTTTGATCATAATATTGCGGGAAGTATACAACTGTTTAAATCGATGCAAAAAGCGGGCGTATTGCGTTTGGTCTTTAGTTCCTCTGCAACGGTATATGGTGAGTTAAATCCTTCGCCCTATCAGGAAGATATGCCGCTGAGTTTGCCGAATAACAATTATGGTTATACCAAACTGATTATTGAGCAGATGCTGGAAAAAATGGCGCTAGCAGATACAAAATGGTCGATTGCCTTACTGCGTTATTTTAATCCGGTGGGTGCCCATAAGAGTGGCCAGATTGGGGAAGACCCGCAAGGCATCCCGAACAACCTGATGCCTTATGTGACTCAAGTCGCTGTGGGACGTCGTGAAAAACTATCTATTTTTGGTCATGATTACTCAACCAAAGACGGGACCTGTGAGCGGGACTTTATCCATGTAGTGGATTTAGCTAAAGCCCATGTGCTCGCGGTCACCAACCGGTTAAACAATCACGGTTGTCGGGCCTGGAATATTGGAACAGGCACACCAATTTCGGTTCTACAAATTAAAGAAACCTTTGAAAAAGTGAACGGGATTCAGATTCCAACCGAATTTGCGGAGCGCAGAGCCGGGGATTTGCCAGCATTTTATGCAGATGCTTCGCGAGCGCAAGCTGAGCTCGGTTGGCAGCCGCAATATACGCTGGAAGATATGTTGGCAGATAGCTGGAACTGGCAAAAGCAAAATCCAAATGGTTTTAACTGATTCTCGGCAGCAATAAAAAAAGGAGCATAAAGCTCCTTTTTTTATTGCTTGGAATTAGCCCTGAATCAACGCGGTTAATTCATCGACATAGTGTTGCATCGGTTGCGAATTTTGATCGGCACGGCTTTCAATATTTAAGCGCAATAGTGGCTCGGTATTCGATGCACGCACATTTAAACGCCATGCACCGAAATCTAGGCTGACCCCATCGGTACGGTCTACCTGTGGGTTTTGATCGGCATAATGGTCAAAGATCTTTTGTACCGTTGCTTGGGTATCTGCGACTTTAAAGTTGATTTCACCACTACACGGGAATTTGGCAATCATGTTTTCAACCAGCGTGGAAAGCGATTGCCCTGTTTCAGACAGTAGCGCAATGGTGAGTAACCACGGAATCATCCCGCTATCACAATACGCAAAATCACGGAAATAATGATGAGCGCTCATTTCGCCGCCGTACACTGCATTGTGTTCACGCATCACGTCTTTAATGAAGGCATGGCCTGATTTCGACTGTACCGCGATGCCTTGGTATTGATCGACGATATCAAAGGTATTCCAGACCAGACGTGGGTCATGTACGATTTTCTCGCCAGCCTGTTTGATCAGGAAGGCTTGGGCCAATAAACCGACAATGTAATAGCCTTCAATAAACTGCCCTTTTTCATCAAACAGGAAGCAACGGTCAAAGTCACCATCCCAGGCAATACCCATATCGGCTTGATGTTGCAATACAGCATCACGGGTACTGTCGCGGTTTTCAATCAGGATCGGATTCGGAATACCATTCGGGAAGGTGCCATCCGCTTCATGGTAAATTTTAATAAATTCCACTGGAATATTCAGTTGCTGGAATTTTTGTTCGATCGCATCAATCACATGACCTGCTGCGCCATTGCCGGCATTCACTACCAGTTTAAGTGCTTTGATTTTTTGCGGGTCAATATAAGTGAGCAGATGCTCAACGAACTCAGGCAAAATATTATAGTGTTGCGTAGTACCTTTATTCGCAACTTCAGTGAATCGCCCTGATTCCGCTAGTGCCTGAATTTCTTTTAAGCCTGTTTCCGCACTGATCGGGCGTGCATTTTCACGCACCAGTTTCATGCCGTTGTAATCCATCGGGTTATGGCTGGCAGTGACTTCAATCCCGCCTTGTACATCAAGATGGAATGCTGCGAAATACACTTCTTCCGTGCCAGTCATGCCCAGATCAAGCACATTGACGCCTGCATCATTCAAACCACGAATGGTGGACTGTTTTAGACCTTCACTGCTTAAACGGATATCACAACCAATCACGACAGTTTTAGGCTGATAGATCTGTCCATAGGCACGACCAATGTTATAGGCAATCTCTTCATTCAGTTCGGTACCGAGTTTGCCGCGAATATCGTAGGCTTTAAAGCAAGTCAGTTGAGTCATATTGTTCAATTCATGGTGATGTGATTTGAGTTGTGACCACATTATACAGATATCGCCAGCAAGTCATATTTATAGTTCTTTATCGGTAGGTTTAAGTTGAGTATGCAGCTGAATAAAGATCGTAAAGGTAAATCATTTATCAGACTTTAGTCGAATAGCGAATAAAACGGCCAAGCTAAACGGGTTGATTTAATTTAATTATTATTGGTCATACCAATTATTGTGGTTCTGATAGGCTTGATCCTGATAATTCATGTAATTAAGATGCATACAGATTGCAAATGGATAATATTTGCTGGTTTGGTGAATATTGGTCATACCAATATGGAAAGATTCGTTCAAGATCGAAGTGAAAACAAAATGACGCCCAGCATTTCAAGGAGATGAGAATGCTAAATGTGTGGCAACAAATTTATGATCCTTTCAATAATATCTGGCTATCCAGTGCGGTGGCGCTGATCCCGATTATTTTCTTCTTTTTGGCTTTGGCGGTATTTCGTTTAAAAGGCAGTGTGGCAGGGACCTGTACCGTCATCATTGCCCTGCTGATTGCTTTATTCTTTTATCAGATGCCCGCTGAAATGGCATTTGCTTCGGTGATTTATGGCTTTTTTTACGGCTTATGGCCGATTTCCTGGATTATTATCGGTGCGGTGTTCCTATATAAAATTTCCGTCAAAACCGGGCAGTTTGATGTCATTCGTTCCAGTATTTTATCGATTACCGAAGACCAGCGCTTACAAATGCTGTTGGTCGGTTTTGCCTTTGGGACCTTTCTGGAAGGTGCTGCAGGTTTTGGTGCGCCTGTTGCGATTACCGCAGCCCTGTTGGTGGGATTGGGCTTTAAGCCGCTTTATGCTGCAGGACTCTGCCTGATCGTCAATACTGCGCCTGTGGCTTTTGGTGCAATGGGCATTCCGATTATTGTGGCGGGGCAGGTTTCGGGTGTAGAGACCATGGAAATCAGTCAGATGGTCGGCCGTCAGTTGCCGTTTCTAGTTATTATTGTGCTGTTCTGGATCATGGCGATTATGGATGGCTGGCGCGGGGTAAAAGAGACCTGGCCTGCGGTGCTGGTCGGTGGTAGTGCTTTTGCAATCGCGCAATATCTAACCTCAAATTTTCTGGGGCCCGAGCTACCGGATATTACGGCATCAATTGCTTCACTGGTCAGCCTGACCTTACTGTTCCGCGTCTGGAAGCCAAAGCATATTTTCCGTTTTGAGGGTGTAGAGCCACAAAATACAAGCTCAGCAGCGCATACACCACAACGCTATAGCATTGCGCAGATTGCCAAAGCATGGTCGCCGTTTATGATTTTAACCGTGATGGTGACCATCTGGAGTGTGCAACCGTTTAAAGCCTTATTTGCCAAAGATGGCGCCTTGGCGGACTGGATGGTTAAAATCGAAGTGCCGTATCTGCATAAGCTGGTAGAAAAAATGGCGCCGATTGTGCCTGAAACCACGGCCTATGAAGCGATCTATAAATTTGACTGGTTCTCTGCCACAGGGACCGCGATTTTCATTGCCGCCCTCATCACCATCATTTTCCTGAAAATGAAAACCCGTGAAGCAGTCAGCACCTTTGCTGAAACCTTGAATGAATTAAAAACCCCGATTTATTCGATTGGTATGGTGTTGGCCTTTGCCTTTATTGCCAATTACTCCGGTCTGTCTGCGACGCTGGCTTTGGCGTTATCGCATACCGGTCATGCCTTTACCTTCTTCTCGCCATTCTTGGGTTGGCTGGGTGTTTTCCTGACGGGTTCAGATACTTCATCAAATGCCTTGTTCTCGGCTTTACAAGCGACCACCGCTCAGCAAATCGGGATTCCAGAAGTATTGCTGGTGGCGGCCAATACCAGTGGTGGGGTAACCGGCAAGATGATTTCACCACAATCGATTGCGATTGCTTGTGCCGCGGTGGGCTTGGTGGGGAAAGAATCAGACCTGTTCCGTTTCACAGTAAAACATAGCATCATATTTACAGTCTTTGTTGGCATCATCGTCACGGTTCAGGCTTATCTGCTGCCGTGGATGATTCCATAACTCTAATCAAGGAAATGTGATGAGAATCTCCGATCAAGTGGTCATGAAATTACAGGCACTCATTGAGCAACGCCAGATGAAACAAGGTGATCGTTTGCCCGCCGAGCGTCAGCTTGCGACCAGTTTGGGGGTCTCTCGTCCATCCTTACGTGAAGCGATCCAGCAGTTGAATAGTCAGGGCGTACTCAGTAGCCGCCGTGGTGACGGGACTTACATTCAACAGTTACCAGAGCAATGGTCACAACAGTTGATTGTGAATCCGATCAGTAACCTGATTGAAGAAGATCCGTTGTACCGTTTTGATGTGCAAGAAGCACGTTTGTTACTGGAAGGCGGCACCGCATGGTATGCGGCATTGCGCTCAACCGCTGAAGACCGCGCCAAAATCCATCATTATTTTGATGAGATTAGCCGCCATCAAAATGCAGGCGATTCGGCTCAGGCCGCCGTGGCTGATGCAGAGTTTCATCTGGCGATTGCTGAGGCCTCGCACAATATTGTGCTGATCCAGATGATGCGTGGCTTGTTTGACCTGTTGCAATACAACGTCTTACTGGGACGCAAGAAAGTTTATAACGATCCTGTCAATGGTGACTTGCTCAGTGAGCAGCATTTTCAGGTGATGGATGCGATTGATCGTAAAGATCCCGAAGCTGCACGCCAGGCGGTGTGTGGTCATATTGAATTTGTGATTAATCATGTACGTGCTCTGGATGAAGATGAAGCTCGCCAGAAACGTGCAACACGTTTAAGTAGAGTTGACTCAAAATGATTATTTCTTCTGGCAATGATTATCGTGCTGCGGCACAACGTCGTTTACCGCCATTTTTATTTCACTACATCGATGGGGGCGCCTACTCGGAATACACCTTAAAACGCAATGTACAGGATCTGTCTGAAATTGCCTTACGTCAACGGGTGCTGAATGACATGTCAGCATTGAGTCTGGAAACCAGACTGTTTAATGAAACCTTGTCCATGCCAGTGGCTTTGGCACCTGTCGGTTTAACCGGTATGTATGCACGTCGTGGTGAAGTGCAAGCGGCGGTGGCAGCGGATAAAAAAGGTATTCCATTTACCTTGTCGACCGTGTCGGTGTGTCCGATCGAAGAAGTGGCACCTGCAATCAATCGCCCTATGTGGTTCCAGTTGTATGTGTTGCGTGATCGTGGCTTTATGCGCAATGCCTTGGAACGTGCCAAGGCAGCAGGTTGTTCAACACTGGTGTTTACTGTGGATATGCCGGTACCGGGTGCACGCTATCGTGATGCACATTCAGGCATGAGTGGTCCCAATGCAGCCATGCGTCGATATATGCAATCGATGTTGCATCCGCATTGGGCATGGAATGTCGGGATGTGTGGTCGTCCGCATGACTTGGGCAATATCTCGAAGTACTTAGGTAAACCGACCGGGCTTGAGGACTATATCGGCTGGTTGGGGTCTAACTTTGATCCGTCAATCTCATGGAAAGATCTGGAGTGGATTCGTGAATTCTGGGATGGCCCGATGGTAATCAAGGGCATTCTGGACCCAGAAGATGCCAAGGATGCGGTGCGTTTTGGTGCGGATGGCATTGTGGTCTCCAATCATGGTGGCCGTCAGCTGGATGGGGTGATGTCTTCTGCACGGGCTTTACCTGCGATTGCCGATGCGGTGAAGGGTGATCTGGCAATTCTGGCTGATTCTGGTATTCGTAATGGTCTGGATGTGGTTCGGATGTTGGCCTTAGGTGCGGATACGGTGTTATTGGGTCGCGCCTTTGTGTATGCCTTGGCGGCAGCTGGTGGGCAAGGGGTGTCGAATTTACTGGATTTGATTGATAAGGAAATGCGGGTGGCAATGACCTTAACAGGAGCTAAGTCGATACAAGAGATTAATGCGGATTGTTTGGTACAAGCCATTAAACAAGGTTTTTAAGAATTATTTCTAAGTTTAGTGGTAGGCACAGCCGCCAAGTTTGGTGACATGCTTATGTCTGAGGTATAGGCCTTTGTCACTTTTGAAAGGTCAAAAGTAACCAAAAACCTTTTGTTGAGCAAACCGTACTTCCTTGTACGGTTGCTCAACAGGCGGCATCCTTGCCGCCAACCGCGATAGCAAATACAGGGCTGATTCATATGGAAGAATGAGCTACTCGAATGACAGATACTAAGATTCTGCCGTGTTGGTCTAAGTTTATAAATGGATGATCCAAAGGAGCCATCATGCAAACATTTTCTCCCAAAGCGGTGATTGATCGTTTACAGCAGATTGTTGGGCGTCAGCATGTACTGAGTGATGATCAAAGTACTCGCCAGTATCGGCAAGGCCGTCGTTTTGGTGAAGGCAAAGTATTTGCAGTGGTCATCCCGGGGACCTTGCTGGAACAGTGGCAGGTGCTGCAAGCGGCGATTGCAGCGGACTGTATTGTCATCATGCAAGCTGCCAATACGGGGCTGACCGGTGGCTCAACACCTTATGGTGATGATTATGACCGACCTGTGTTGGTGATGAGTACCCGTCGTTTAAAAGGCATTCAGGTGATTCATGAGGGTAAGCAGGTGATCTGTTTGCCGGGGGCGACTTTGGACAATCTGGAACAACTGCTGAAAGGCTATGATCGTGAGCCGCATTCGGTGATTGGTTCTTCCTGCATCGGTGCTTCGGTATTGGGCGGTGTCTGTAATAATTCAGGCGGTGCCTTGGTTCGTCGTGGCCCTGCCTATACCGAACTGGCGCTGTATGCACAGGTCAATGCCCAAGGTCAGCTGGAATTGGTAAATCATCTGGGCGTCAACTTGGGCTCAACTCCTGAAGAAATCCTGACCCGTTTAGAACAGCAACGCTATCAGGCCGCAGATATTCTGGATGATGCTGAAAAGCAGGCATCCGATCAACGCTATGCGCAAGACGTCACTCAGGTCGATGCCGACAGTCCGTCACGTTTTAATGCCGATCCTTCACGCCTGTTTGAAGCCTCGGGTTCGGCAGGCAAAGTCTGTGTGTTTGCGGTGCGTCTGGATACCTATGAAAAGGTAGAAAGCAGTGTGTTTTATATTGGCAGCAATGATGCCGATGATCTGACTGCGATTCGTCGTTATTTACTGACTTCATTGCCAAGCCTGCCGATTGCGGGCGAATATATTCATCGTGATGCGTATCATATTGGTGAAAAATACGGCAAAGATACTTTCCTGTTTATCGAGAAATTTGGCACGGCCAATGTACCGAAAGCCTTTGCGCTGAAAGATAAGATCGATGGTTTTCTAGAAAGATTTAAAATCAAAGGGCTGACCGATCATATTTTACAAGCAATCACGACCTTGTTACCGAGCCATCTACCGAAACGAATGACGGAATATCGTGATCGTTATGAGCATCATCTGATGGTACGCGTTGAAGATAATTGCAAGGCCCAGACTGAGCAATTTTTACAAGATTATTTTGCGGTACATGCTTCGGGCAATTTTTTTCTTTGTGATGCGGAGGAAGGACGTAAAGCCTTTTTGCATCGTTTTGCAGTGGCAGGTGCAGCGATTCGTTATCGTGATACTCATCGGGACGAGGTTGAAGACATTGTGGCGCTAGACATTGCGTTACGTCGTAATGATCGTGAATGGGTCGAGCAGCTGCCTGAGGAGATGGAACAGCAAATTATTCATAAGCTTTATTATGGGCACTTTTTCTGTCATGTGTTTCATCAGGATTATATTCTGAAAAAGGGCCATGATCCTTTAGCAATGGAACATCAAATGTGGCATTTGCTGGATGCCCGCCGTGCGGAATATCCTGCCGAGCATAATGTCGGGCATCTATATATTGCCAAGCCTGCATTGGCCAATTTCTACCAGAAACTTGATCCGAATAACTGTTTTAATGTCGGGATTGGACAGACCTCTAAATTGAAGTATTGGGGCAAGGCCAAGTCCTGACTTTAAATAAAACAGGCCATAAAAAAAGGCGCTTGAAGCGCCTTTTTTAGGGGTTACAACTTAAGCGGTTGCAGCAGATTTTGCTAAAACTTCAGCCACTGCTTTGGCAACTTTGTACACGTTATTCATGTTCAGACCAGCAACACAGATACGACCACTGCGTACCAGGTAGATTGCATATTCTTCACGAAGAATGTCTACTTGCTCAGCCGTTAAACCGGTGTAGCTAAACATGCCTTTTTGATTCACAAGGTAGCTAAAGTCACGGTCAGGAAGGGCTTTGGTCAACTCATCCTTCAAGATGCTACGCATTTTGATAATACGCTCACGCATCTCTTTGACTTCGCCTTGCCATTGTTGGTTGAGATCAGCGTCATTTAACACCTGATCAACCAACCATGCACCTGTCGTTGGTGGGCTAGAGTAGATACGACGTACTGTTGCTTTCAACTGACCGAAGGTGCATTTTGCTGCTTCAGCATCGTCACATACGAACGTCAAACCGCCAACGCGCTCACCGTAAAGTGAGAAGATTTTAGAGAACGAGTTGCTGACAATAAAGTTCAGACCGGCTTGGTCTAAAGCACGGATGGCATAAGCATCCTGTTCCATACCATCGCCAAAACCTTGATAGGCGATGTCGAGGAACGGAATCAGGTTACGTTCTTTTAATACCACAATCACTTGATCCCATTGTGCAGGGTTCAAGTCTGCGCCTGTTGGGTTATGGCAGCATGGGTGCAATAACACAATGCTTTGTTCTGGCAATGTTTTTAGGGTAGACAACATTCCATCAAAATCAACGCCACGTGTTTCAGCATCGAAGTATGGGTAGAAGTTGCTCTTGATACCTGCACCATTGAAGATGGCAACGTGGTTATCCCAAGTTGGTTGGCTGACCCAAACTTCTGAATTCGGGAAGTAGGTTTTCAAGAAGTCTGCACCGACTTTTAATGCACCTGAACCACCAAGCGTTTGAATCGTTGCAACACGACCTTGTTGAATTGCAGGGCTATTTGCACCAAACAATAAGGCTTGAATCGCATCGCGGTAAGGCTTGAAACCTTCCATTGGTAAATAAAGCTTGGTTTGGGTGTTTTTAGGGGCAATACGTTTTTGCGCTTCGATAATGGTATCAAGCTGAGGAACGATACTGTCTTCGTTATAGTACAAACCAATACTGAGGTTTACCTTTTCAGCACGCGAATCAGCATTGAACTGTTCCATGAGTGAGAGGATCGGATCGCCTGCATAAGGTGGGATATGTTGAAACATTAACAATGTCCTTTTCTTCAACAAAGTGCATAGATGTCTGGGGAGGTCGGCTTCAGAAGCGGAACCTTCGATGCCCAATAATGTATCAATAAAGACTGCATGAAGCACGCTGTTATTTACATTTTGGTGCAGTATTTACTTACAAAATTTGTCGCCATGTGATCATTATAAAGATTGTCTACAATCAGGCTGTCATACCATGGTCGTAGCATGAACAGTCTAAGCCTGCCCAGTCGGTCGGATTGCAGGGCTAAATGATACATAGGAAACTGATTAAGTTATTGTTTTATATATTTATATATAAGTTTTTTAGCAGTGCACTGATTCGCCGTTAAGTCAGGATGATACAGTAGGATTGAAAGCATCAGTCTAATTTATTGTCGACAATCCTATTGCATTTTTTCTTCTACCTCGTTATAAAATCATCAAAACCGTAGAGATTGTCGACAATATGCAAGATACCCTTGTTCCTCAAGCCCTCAGCACCAGTCAGGGAATGACCCTGACGGAACACGTATTCAAGCAAATTCAGTCGGCGATTGTATTGGGACAGATCCCTGCGGGCAGCAAGATTTCAGAGCCTGAGCTGGCACGGATGTATGGCATCAGTCGAGGTCCATTGCGTGAGGCGATTCATCGGCTGGAAGGGCAAAAGCTGGTGGAACGAACGGCCCATGTCGGTGCGCGTGTGGTGTCACTGTCGTTACAGCAGTTTCAGGAACTCTATCAGATCCGTGCATCATTAGAAGGTTTGGCCTGTAAACTCGCAGCCCAGCATATTGATAAAAAACAGATTCTGGCCTTGCGAGATGTATTGCGCATGCATGCCGAAGATGAAAATTTTAAAGCAGGTAAGGGCTATTACTTACAAGAAGGTCAGGACGATTTCCATTACTGCATTATCAAAAGCAGTGGTAATAAAACCTTAGAAAAAATGTTATGTGATGAGCTGTATCACCTCATCCGTATGTATCGAATCCAGTTTTCAAATACCCCAGATCGACCAAGCAAGGCTTGGGATGAACATATCCGCATTTTAGATGCGATTGCTGAAGGTGACGGTGAGCTTGCCGAAATGCTGATGCACCGTCACATCAATGCATCCTACAAAATTGTTGAGCAAACATTGCTGCAAAATCAAGGAGAACAACAACATGGCTAAACAGTCAGCTGGTCAGCTATTCCGCGACGCGGTCGCAAATGAAAAACCATTACAGGTGGTGGGTGCGATCAATGCCAACCATGCGTTACTGGCAAAACGCGCTGGCTACAAGGCGATCTATTTGTCTGGTGGTGGTGTTGCTGCAGGTTCTTTGGGCCTACCTGATTTGGGCATCAGTAACCTTGATGATGTATTGACCGATGTACGCCGTATTACTGACGTGTGTGATCTGCCGTTATTGGTCGATGTCGACACCGGTTTCGGTGCTTCTGCCTTTAATATCGCACGGACCACCAAGTCGATGATCAAGTTTGGTGCTGCTGCCATGCATATCGAAGACCAGGTGGGTGCCAAGCGTTGCGGTCATCGTCCTAACAAGGCAATTGTAACCCAGCAAGAAATGGTCGATCGTATTAAAGCCGCAGTTGATGCACGTACCGATGACAGCTTTGTGATCATGGCGCGTACCGATGCACTTGCGGTTGAAGGCTTGCAGGCAGCGATTGACCGTGCTGGGGCGTATATCGAAGCGGGTGCAGACATGTTGTTCCCGGAAGCGATCACGGAATTGGCGATGTATAAGCAGTTTGCAAATGCGACCAAAGTGCCAGTTTTAGCCAATATCACTGAATTTGGTTCTACGCCATTATTTACCACGGAAGAACTGGCTTCTGCCGATGTCAGCATTGCGCTGTATCCACTTTCTGCATTCCGTGCCATGAACAAGGCCGCAGAAAATGTCTATGAGACGCTGCGTAAAGAAGGTACGCAAAAGAATGTGGTCGATACCATGCAAACCCGTCAAGAACTGTATGAACGCATTAACTACCACGCGTTTGAACAATATCTTGATGGAACTTTTGCGAAGACTAAATAAGTAAAACCTTAATTCATAAGAGTTTAGGTTGAAATTTGCTATGCAGAAAAGTCATCTGCAACCTGCGCGGTTTAAACAATATATTGTTTCTGCGATAGATTGATTAAATGGTGTTATTGGACAGGTTTTGCAGATGACAATGGTTTTGCCTACTTTTCCCGAATGAAAAGTAGGTCGAACCGAAGGTTTATCCTGAAACAGGATGAGAACTCGGCACGACTCCGTTGAGTTGCTCAAAAATAAATTAAATAGATAGAAAAGGACAATCTTATGAGCAGTAATGAAACAACAACAGGCTTTAAACCAAAAAAATCAGTGGCCCTCAGCGGACAAGTGGCAGGCAACACCGCACTGTGTACCGTAGGCCGCAGCGGCAACGACTTACACTACCGCGGCTATGACATTCTCGACCTTGCAGTCGGCAGCCAGTTTGAAGAAGTGGCACACCTGCTGGTACACGGTAAATTACCAAACAAAGCCGAACTCAAAGCCTATAAAGCAAAATTAAAGGCACTCCGTGGCTTACCTGCAGCACTGAAAACTGCACTTGAGCAACTGCCGCCATCAGCACACCCAATGGATGTGATGCGTACCGGTGTATCAGTTTTAGGTTGTTTAACCCCAGAACACGAAGATCACAACGAAGCAGGCGCAAAAGACATCGCTGATAAATTGATGGCAAGCTTGGGCTCAATGTTGTTGTACTGGTACCACTTCAGCAACAACGGTCGTCGTATTGAAGTTGAAACCGATGATGACTCGATTGCTGCGCATTTCTTGCATTTACTTCATGGTGAAGCGCCATCGGAAGAATGGATTCAAGCCATGCACACCTCTTTGATTCTGTATGCAGAGCATGAGTTCAATGCATCTACCTTTACTTCACGTGTGGTGGCAGGGACAGGTTCAGATATGTATTCAGCCATTACTGGTGGTATCGGTGCGCTACGTGGCCCTAAACATGGTGGTGCCAATGAGGTGGCATTCGTGATTCAACAACGCTATGACAATGCAGACGAAGCCGAAGCTGACATCCGTAGCCGTGTGGAGAAAAAAGAAGTGGTGATTGGTTTTGGTCACCCAGTCTATACCGTGTCTGATCCACGTAACGAAGTGATCAAGCAAGTGGCGCGTGAACTGGCTGAAGCACAAGAGAACACCAAGATGTACCTCATCGCTGAGCGTTTAGAAGCGGTAATGAAAGAAGTGAAGAACATGTTCCCGAACCTCGACTGGTTCAGTGCAGTAAGCTATCACTTGATGGGTGTCCCAACGGCAATGTTCACGCCATTATTCGTGATTGCACGTACTGCGGGCTGGTCTGCACACGTGATTGAACAACGTCAGGACGGCAAGATCATTCGTCCAAGCGCCAACTATACCGGCCCTGAAAACCTTGAATTCAAACCATTGGCGGAGCGTGGTTAATGAACATAAAATATCGTAAACCGCTGGCAGGTACCCAGCTCGAATACTATGACGTGCGTCAAGCCGTTGAAGATATTCAGCCAGGCGCATATGAAAAGCTGCCATACACCTCGAAAGTACTGGCTGAGCAACTAGTGCGTAAAGCAGATGCCGAGAATTTAACGGCCTATTTAACCCAGTTAATCGAACGCCGTCAGGATCTGGATTTTCCATGGTACCCGGCACGTGTGGTCTGTCATGACATTTTGGGCCAAACCGCATTGGTGGATTTGGCTGGTTTGCGTGATGCGATTGCCGATAAAGGCGGTGATCCATCTAAAGTCAATCCAGTGGTGCCAACCCAGTTGATCGTCGACCACTCATTGGCAGTGGAATATGGTGGTTTTGATCCAGATGCCTTTGAGAAAAACCGTGCAGTAGAAGACCGTCGTAATGAAGACCGTTTCCATTTTATTGAGTGGACCAAGACGGCCTTTAAAAATGTCGACGTGATTCCTGCGGGTAACGGCATCATGCATCAGATCAACTTGGAGAAAATGTCTCCAGTGATCCAAAACCGTGATGGTTTGGCGTTCCCGGATACCTGTGTCGGTACCGATTCTCATACCCCACATACCGATGCGCTAGGCGTGATTTCAGTCGGTGTCGGTGGTCTGGAAGCTGAAAACGTGATGTTGGGTCGTGCATCGTGGATGCGTCTGCCGGACATCATCGGGGTTGAGTTTGTTGGTCAGCGTCAAGCAGGCATTACTGCAACCGATATCGTGTTGGCATTGACTGAGTTCTTGCGTAAAGAGCGTGTTGTTGGTGCTTACCTTGAGTTCTTCGGCGAAGGTGCTGATAGCATGTCTGTGGGCGACCGTGCCACCATCTCAAATATGACCCCTGAATACGGTGCAACTGCGGCGATGTTCTATATCGACCAGAACACCATCGACTATTTACGCCTGACCGGTCGTGAAGATGGGCAAGTGGCTTTGGTTGAGCAATATGCCAAAGAAATCGGGCTTTGGGCATCGGATATGACCCAAGCTGAATACCCACGTGTCCTTCGTTTTGACCTTTCAACCGTGACCCGTAACATTGCCGGCCCATCAAACCCGCATGCACGTGTCTCTACGGCTGATTTGAAAGAGAAAGGCATTGCCGGTGTAGTTGAGAACCGTACTGATGGCTTAATGCCTGATGGTGCGATTATCATTGCGGCCATTACCTCTTGTACCAATACCTCTAACCCGCGTAATACCGTGGCGGCAGGTCTGTTGGCACGTAAGGCCAATGAGCTAGGTTTAGTGCGTAAACCTTGGGTGAAATCATCATTTGCACCGGGTTCAAAAGCGGCTGCGCTATATCTTGAAGAAGCGGGCGTACTCAAAGATCTTGAGAAACTTGGTTTTGGTATCGTGGCCTATGCTTGTACCACCTGTAACGGTATGTCAGGCGCACTTGATCCCGTGATTCAACAAGAAATCATTGATCGCGACCTGTATGCAACTGCGGTACTTTCGGGTAACCGTAACTTCGATGGCCGTATCCACCCATACGCAAAACAAGCGTTCTTGGCATCTCCGCCATTGGTTGTGGCCTATGCAATTGCAGGAACCATTCGTTTTGACATCGAAAAAGATGCGTTAGGTCATGATAAAGACGGTAAGCCGATTTACCTGAAAGATATTTGGCCTTCAGATGCTGAAATTGATGCATTGGTCAAAGAAGCGGTCAAGCCTGAACAGTTCCGTAAAGTCTACATTCCAATGTTTGACTTGGGCGAAGTTGAACAAGCCGAAAGTCCGTTATACGACTGGCGTCCGCAAAGTACTTACATCCGCCGTCCTCCGTATTGGGAAGGGGCGTTGGCTGCACCGCGTACTTTAGCCAATATGCGTCCGTTGGCGATTTTGGGTGACAACATCACCACCGACCACTTGTCACCATCGAATGCGATCTTGATGGATTCGGCTGCGGGTGAATACCTGCACAAAATGGGCGTACCTGAAGAAGATTTCAACTCATACGCAACCCATCGTGGTGACCATTTAACGGCACAGCGAGCAACCTTTGCTAACCCGAAATTGTTTAATGAAATGGTAGTCCGTTCCGACGGCACGATCAAGCAGGGTTCAAAAGCACGTGTCGAGCCAGAAGGTGAAGTGATGCGGATGTGGGAAGCGATTGAAACCTATATGAACCGTAAGCAACCGTTGATCATTGTGGCGGGTGCGGATTATGGTCAGGGTTCAAGCCGTGACTGGGCGGCGAAAGGTGTACGTCTTGCAGGTGTTGAAGCGATTGTGGCCGAAGGTTTTGAGCGTATTCACCGGACTAACTTGGTGGGTATGGGCGTTTTACCGCTTGAGTTTAAGCCGGGTGTGAACCGTAAGACTTTAAAACTGGATGGGACTGAGCTGTATAGTGTGATTGGTAATATTGCACCGCGTTCGACATTAACTTTAGTAATTGAGCGTGCTACAGCGGATGGTAAGGAAGAAATTCTGGAAGTGCCTGTGACCTGTCGTTTAGATACAGAAGAAGAAGTTTCTGTTTATGAGGCGGGTGGGGTATTACAGCGTTTTGCACAAGACTTTTTAGAAGGTCAAGTGGCTTGATGATTAGTCTTTAAGTTATTGAAATTTATTTTAAAAAACCCTATCTTGATGATAGGGTTTTTTACTTTAAGGTAATGGAATGTTAAATGGTCAACGAGCAGCAACTTTTTTGCAAAATATGGAGCAAAGAGTTAAGCCATCTTATAAAAAGGATAATACAGATAAAGTACGTTGTTATGTAATAACTAAAGCTCAAAGCAAAGTCCAAATTTTTTTTGATGCCAAAACTAGCAAAAAATGTCTTTTTAAATTTGACCATGAAATACCTAACAGTATACATGGAGTATCTAATATCCAAGTTATAAGTGAATATTCAACTGCTATAGGAAGAACAGCAATTACTCCTATCACTGTTCTTTACCAATGTTATTTGTATGATGAAAATACTTTGAATGGGCTAGTAGAATATTTTGAAAATACATTAACTATAGTATAAAAAGAAGATGGTAGAGTATAGTAGTGTTTTTCAAAAGACTTTTTATAAGGTCGAGCGGTGTAATAATTAATTAAAAATTATTGATATTATTTAAAAAATATCTATATTAATAATGGGTTTTTTAATCATTATATAGATACTTTATTGTTGGTAAAGATATGGGATAGAATTATGACTATTGGGACATCTGTACTATCTGGATTAATAAGTGGGTTAATAGCTTCAGTCGTAACTATTTTTGTAACATATGAGATTACATTTAAAAGAATCGAGGAGCCTAAGTTAATGTTAGAAAAGAAAAAGATTGCAATTGAAGCAAATAAACAAATTTTATTGCTTATACCAAATGTGATGACAAAATGTAGAGCTCAACCTATTGATAGATTTACTTTGAGAATAGCATGCAATAGTAAAAACTTAGGACAATATCATGTGAAAGTTGAAATAAAAAATAAAATACAATTAACAAATAATAATGATATTTATGAGAAAAGATATAATGGTGGTTTTGATATAAGTTTCCCTGATGACAGAAATAGTTATAGATTATCTCCAAATTCTGAGGGTGATTTATGGTTTTATATAAAATTTAATAAAAATGAATATCCTGATGGGTTAGTATTTGATAGTATCATTCCATTAGTTGATTTGGATTATTCCACATATGAATCTGCTCGAAGTTTTATAACCCAGCAATTTCCTGAAACTCAATCTATGGTATTAGACGTATCTAAAAGAAGTGAAAAAATCTTTGTATCTGTTTACAAATGACAATATGCATTAGGATGTTTCATATTCAGTTATTTATAGGGTAGAGAGTTAAATAGTTTTTCAGAATTTGAGAAAATTTTTAAGCTAAAAGCATAAACTTTAGTAAGTTTATCTTATTGTATTTGAAAATTTTATAAAATATTTTGGCTTGTTCGCGGCTATTTTCTGTCAGAAAGGTCAATAAATAATCAAAACTATCAAGCTATAGTATATGTACCATTTCTAAAATCTATGGAGAGCAAAGATGGTAACTGCTGGCGAAAAACCTGGAACAGGCTTCTATTTTTGTGTTCAATGCGGACACCGCACCTATTTAGAAATTGGTACTGATCGTTTACCTCCGTGTACCAAATGCCTTGGCAATCAATTTAACAGTAAGAATGCCTAAGCCGCAAAATACCAAACAGTTACCCACTGTTTGAATAAAAGCCCTATCCCTTGATAGGGCTTTTTGTTACCTTAAAAATAAGATGTAAATAACAAGACCTCTCATAGGCATAGAAAGGTAATCCGTGATGGAAACAATTTTAGGACTCTGTATTGGCGTTGGACTCAGCGCAGCCTGTGGGTTTCGTGTCTTTGTGCCGCTGTTGGCCATGAGTATTGCCACCCTTATGGGATGGTATCAACCTGCCCAAGGCTTTGAATGGCTGGCACTTCCGTCGGTGTGTATGGCACTGGGTTTTGCCACCCTCTGTGAAATTGCAGCCTACTATGTGCCATGGGTAGATAACCTGTTAGATACCATTGCCACACCTGCAGCTGTAGTGGCAGGGACATTGACCACCATGGCAGTCAGCAGCGGCGAAATGTCTCAGTTTGCGACTTGGGCTGCGGCACTGATTGTCGGTGGTGGAACCGCAGGCGTGGTACAAATGAGTACCGTAGCGGCACGGGGTGTCTCGACAGCAACCACAGGAGGGCTGGGTAATTTTGTGATCTCGACAGGTGAGTTGATAGGTTCGGTCGTATTATCAATTTTGGCCTTTATCATGCCTGTGCTGATTACCGTTGTGGTGATCATTTTAGTGATCGTCACGGCACGCTGGATTCGTGCAAAACGCCAGCAGAAACTCAGCCATTCCCTATAAAGGCAATAACAGTAATCACTCCCTAAATGATGAAATAACAATGAATAAGAAATGTATTGCACTGATCTTGGCTTGCTCAAGCCTATCCATATTGCCGCAAACAACCTTTGCTCAAGCACAGCCAACGGCAGAAGAGCTGAAACTACGCAAAGATAAAATCACTTATAAAGCCTATATTCCTGCTAAATATCAACTGTTTGAAGCGATTGATGGCGACCTAAATAAAGATGGTCTGAAGGATGTGGTGCTGATCGTCAAAGCCACCGATCCCAAAGCCTTTGTACAGGATGAATATCGCGGGCGCTTAGACCGCAACCGCCGTGGTGTGATTGTATTGCTGAATCAAAAAGGTACATACAAACCGATTGTGACTAACCTAAATTGTTTTAGCTCGGAAAATGAAGATGGCGGGGTCTATTTCCCACCTGATCTATGGTTTGAAATTAAAAATAATCTATTGAGTGTCTATTATTCGCATGGCCGTTATGGTTATTGGCGTTATCTGTTCCGCTTGGAAGGCAATGATCTACGCCTGATTGGTTATGATGATTCAAGTAATCATGGCCCGCTCATTCAAAGCCAGGCCAGTATTAACTTTTTAACGGGTAAAAAGCTCATTCGTGAAAATTTAAGCCAAGACCCAGAAGAAGATCCAAGATTTAAAGAAACATGGAGCAAAATCAAGCAGCCGCCGATCTATCTGTCCAAAGTGAAGGACTTTAATGATTTAAGTTTTTAAGCACGGATGACTATCGAAAAACCAACCAGAACCGCGTAAATTAGCGGCACTGATAATATTGCGTTCAAGCTTATGATGATTACTTGGATTCTGTTCACCCTGATGGCTGCATTCATGCAGGCTTGGCGCAATGCATTTCAAAAACAACTCAGCACCAGCGTCGATGTTTACGGTACTACGCTGGCGCGATTTATCTTTTCACCGATCTTTGCCTTTAGCTATCTGGCCTTTCTGTATCTACATCAGCCTGTCAGCGCATCGGTGCATTTTTCCGATAAATTCTGGCTCTATATCGTGATTGCAGGGATTAGCCAGATTTATGCCACGGCCTTGATGGTGAAACTGTTTCAGCAAAAGAACTATGCCATTGGCGTGGGACTCGCCAAAAGTGAAGCCATTCTGGCCGCCCTGGTCGGGGTACTGTTCTTACAGGAGCATCTCAGTACATGGGGCTGGGTCGGGGTGGTGATTGGGGCACTGGCGGTATTCTTACTGAGTAAAGGCAAGCAACAGTCTGATTTATCCTTAAAAACGCTGATGATTGGGCTGGGCAGTGGACTTTGTTTTGCCATTACCTCTTTATTGGTGCGTGAAGCCAGTCTGGAACTGAGCATGTTGCCATTCCTGCATCGTGCCGCTTGGGTGTTATGCAGTCTGATCAGCTTTCAATGCATCGTATTATTGATCTATCTCGGATTTTTCAGCCGCCCAACCTTGTACAAAATGTGGCAGCGTGTTGGGCTGACTTTAAGGGTGAGTATCTGTAGCTTTCTGGCCTCGGTCGGCTGGTTTAGTGCCATGAGTATGCAAACTGTGGCGATTGTTAAGACGCTGGGGCAGGTCGAAATCTTATTTAGTTTGCTGATTTCGGCTTTTTTCTTTAAGGAGAAACTCGCTAAAACCGATCATTTAGGTCTCTGGCTGGTCATTGTCGCCGCGATTATGGTGATTTGGGCTTAAATCACAATCGTTTTTTGAAAAAATACACATGTAAATTTGAATTTATCGGAATATAAATCGTAGTTTTTTACTGGAAGTGGGAAATATTTCAATATTTATCTTTTCGCATGCAAAATTATTTCATTGAGCGTTAAAAATAGCAGTTTTTAGGAAAACAATCCCGCCGTGATCTGCCTAAACTATGTTTCAAGGGTGTGAAAGGGATCGAAAAGAGTAGCATGCACCGACGCTTACAAAGCAAGTGTGTACGTACCCAAAAGGTCTCGATTCGGCTTAGGACGCTATAGATCAAAAGTTTATAGGCAAAGGTTATGGCTTACAAAGTCATAGGTGTTGAAGTAAACAACCTCTGTTTTCCCTTGATACCCTAAAAAATTTAACCAAATAGAAAATAATAATCAGCGCCAAATAATAAACACTGCATCAATAAAATCAGAAACGAATGTGATATCCATCCTGTAATCCTGCCATTATGAAGATAAGTCGATATTTTTATATTAAAAAACAAAATGATATAATTTTATTTATACCTAAAAATCAAAACATGATCACAGGAACAGGTCAATACAAGAATGAATCAGTTTGAGCTTAAAATCCGCTATCCCCATCAGATCAATCGTAATGAAATCGATGCGATGGGGACATTTGACCTGACCTCGATTTTAATTAAATTTGACGAGATGAGCTGGCGTCAGCAACTGGTTCGTCAATTACAGCTCAACGGTGCCGATACCCGTTTTATCGTGACCGATCTTGATACCGGTCAAAGCATTGCCATTACGCTGGATGCCTATGCCAAGTCACAACAACTGGAATTTAAACTGGACAGCGATGTTGTGGTGATTGTGCCGAAAAAAGACCTATTTGGACTGGTGACTCGTAAAACTAAAGAAACCATTGCATTTAAACAGTTGAGTCTGGCGCGGGCAAAAGACTATCTGATTGCCTTTTTAAACCGGGACATTGCCTTGCTGGAACAGAAATATAAAGACAACTTAAGCAAAGGTATCAAAGTTCATTCTTAATCATTCACCGCTCTGGCCGATAACATAAGCCTGTTGCGAAACTGTTTTGCAGCACTATAATCGCTGCTGTTTCCGTCCTTGTGCCTGCCTGGCTATTTTCTCATGCCTTTAAATGACAACTTTGTATATGCACCTCCACCACATCCCTTAGAAATCATCTATGAAGATGAGGACCTGATTGTGGTGAACAAGCCAGCGGGATTATTATCAGTGATGGGGCGTTTACCCGAGCATCAGGACAGTGCCTATTTACGGGTTTTACAACAGCATCCTGCGGCCAAAGTGACGCATCGTCTGGATATGGCGACCTCCGGGCTGTTGATGTTTGCCAAGCATCGTGAAGCAGAAGTCGCCGTCAGTAAAATGTTTCAGGCACGAACCGTCAAGAAATACTATCAAGCACTGGTACAAGGCGAGATTCAGGCAGAGGGCAGTGTTGACGTTCCGTTAATTACCGATTGGGAAAACCGTCCACGTCAGATGGTGCATTTTGAGCTGGGCAAGCAAGCCAAAACTTTATTTCAACGCATCAAGTATGATGCGGCAACCGATCAAAGCCGTGTCCGTCTGGAACCGGTCACAGGGCGTTCGCATCAATTGCGGGTGCATATGATGCACATTGGCCATCCGATCATGGGCGATAAACTGTATCATCCTGAGCCTGCCCGCTTTCATTTAACCCGCATGGCACTGCATGCCGCTTATCTGGCCTTTCAGCATCCACTCAAGCAGCATCAGGTTGAAATTCATTCTGAGGTAAACTTCTAAAAGACAACAATAAACAGGCAAGCTGATGTATTCGATTCAACAGGTGCTTTGGCAGACATTACTGCCTACACAACAACGGCAACTTAAAACCTTGTTGCTGGAGGCCGATCCGGATTGGGCGGCGATAGAGGCCTATCTATTTAACTCAGATATGTTTGTGCTGCTCAATCAGCAGGCACAGATCATTGCCCAGCTGTGTTTATGCAAAAGCGATGCTCAGGCTGAAATTAAAAATCTGGCTGTAGATGCAGGTTATCAAGGGCAGGGTTTGGCTAAGATACTGATTCAGCATGCGATTGCGTATGCTCAACAGCTGAAGCTCCATACGTTATGGGTCAAGACGGGCAACTCTAGTCTGGATCAGTTGGCGCTATATCAAAAATGCGGCTTTAGGCTGTCACATATTGAAGCGGATGTTTTTAAAGATTATCCGGCACCGATTTATGAAAACGGAATCCGCTGCCTCGATCAGGTGGTGCTATCGATTGTATTTGAGTGAGCGAATAGATCATTCACTAAAGCTGTTTATTTTTTCACTACAATAATGTTATTAACGCGTCTAAAAACTGCAATAAAAATCGGTTAATCTATAGCCAAATATCAACTCCAAAACACAACAAAGGATATGCATATGACACGTGATTATGACAAATTTCCAGATAATGATAACGGCAACGTACTGTGGCAGATGGTTGAAGATGGCAATGACCTGAATGAACCGCATGAAGTTGAATTTTCGATTGTGTTTGAGACACAGCAACAGATTGAAAAATGTGCCTTACACCTGTTGCATCAAGAACAGAAAATTTCCCTGTTTCAGGAAGAACAGCATTCCGATGGCTCGGATCTGTGGGTATTGAATATTCACGTCAACATGACGCTGGAATACGAAGATATTGCAGATCTGGAAGAATGGATGACCAAGATTGCTCAGGAGTTCAATGGTGAATATGATGGCTGGGGCTGTATGAGCTATATTTACGATGAAGAAGATGAGTAATCGGATTACTGTCTGAATAAAAGCCCTGATCGAAGGGCTTTTTTATTGTGTAGGCTTGGATGCTACACACCCATATCCAGATATAAAGATTCTTTCACTTCCTCCATCACCACATAGCTATGTGAAGAAGCCGAGGCGGGTAGTTTTTTCAGTAAATCCCCTAACAGGCGACGGTAGGCACTCATTTCTTTAAGACGTGCTTTCACCAGATAATCAAATTCTCCTGAAATCAGATGGCATTCCAGAACCTCTGGAATATCCACCAGATCACGTGCGACCTGATCAAAGACATCGCCCGATTTCGCCGACAGTTTGATTTCCAGAAACACCAACAGGTTTCGGTCGACGTATTCCGGATTGAGGCGGGCGTAGTAGCCCATGATGATGCCTTCACGCTCCAAGCGCTTGACCCGTTCTGAACAGGGCGTGGTCGATAAGTTGACCCGTGAAGCCAGCTCACTGATCGCAATACGTCCTTCCCGCTGCAGAATATCTAAAATCAGGCGATCAATCCGGTCTAATTTACGCATCATATATTCCCTTTTATTTTAATTTTTCCGTGACGAAAACATCAAATTACCTGGATTATACCCATAAAATCAGTGAAAAAAACTATTGATCCAAAAATATACTAGTTAAATAAACTAGTGTGTGCGTGAGGGAACGACGATGCGCGTAATCGTTTTAGGAAGTGGCGTCATTGGTGTGGCAAGTGCCTATTATCTTGCACAACAAGGTGCGCAAGTGACGGTACTTGACCGTCAATCAGGACCTGCAAAAGAAACCAGCTTTGGTAACGCAGGCCAAATCTCCCCAGGATATTCAACGCCGTGGGCAGCCCCCGGCATTCCCTTTAAAGCGGTCAAGTGGATGTTCCAGCATCATGCACCGTTAGCGATTAATATTGATGGCAGTATGTGGCAGTTGCAGTGGATGGCACAGATGCTGAAAAACTGTAATCCACAAAGCTATGCGGTGAATAAAGAACGCATGATGCGTGTCGCAGAATATAGCCGTGACTGCTTACGTGACCTAAGAGCGCAAACGGGCATCAACTATGAAAACCGTGCCAAGGGTACGCTACAGGTGTTCCGTAGCGAAGCACAACTTGAAGCGGTGCAGCGTGATATTGAAGTGCTGAAAGAATGTGGTGTTGATTTTGATTTACTCAATGCTCAGGAACTGGCAAGTGTTGAACCTGCTTTAGCACATACCGATAAACTGGTCGGTGGTTTGCATTTACCGAATGATGAAACCGGCGATTGTTATCTGTTTACCAATGCCTTGGCGAAACTGGCGCAAGACCTGGGCGTAGAGTTCAAGTTTGATCAAAATGTCGAAAACCTGATTGTTGAAGGCGACCAGATCAAAGGTGTGGTGGTCAATGGTGAAGTCCTGACTGCCGATCGTTATGTTCTGGCCTTTGGTAGTTATTCACGTGATTTCCTTAAACCGCTTGAGCTGAATTTGCCTGTATATCCGGTTAAGGGCTATTCACTGACCATTCCAATTGTGGAACCAAAATTTGCACCACAATCAACGGTACTGGATGAGACCTACAAGGTTGCCCTGACCCGTTTTGACCAGCGTATCCGCGTTGGTGGTATGGCAGAACTGAGTGGTTTTAATCTGGGTCTGAAACAAGACCGTCGTGCCACGCTGGAAATGGTGACGCAGGACCTATTCCCGGGCGGTGACTTATCTCAGGCTTCATTCTGGACAGGCTTACGTCCGATGACCCCAGACAGTACCCCGATTATTGGTGCAACAAAATATAAGAATCTGTTCCTGAATACCGGTCATGGAACGCTTGGTTGGACCATGGCGTGCGGTTCTGGCAAGTTGATCAGTGATCTGGTCATGAACCATCGTCCAGAGATCAGTACCGACGGTTTATCCATTCAGCGTTATTCACACGCTGCATAACCACGCTTTACAAGGAAGTTTAGTATGCCTCGCCCGATTACTGCGGTGATTCATGCCCAGGCCTTACGCCAGAATCTGGCGGTGGTCAGGCAGTCGGTTCCTAACAGCAAAGTCTTTGCCGTGGTCAAAGCCAATGCGTATGGACATGGGATTGAACGGGTCTATGACGCTTTTAAAAGTGCCGATGGTTTTGCCTTACTCGATCTCGAGGAGGCAAAACGTCTACGTGCTTTAGGCTGGACCGGCCCGATTTTATTGCTGGAAGGAATTTTTTCTCCGCAAGACCTGTTTGATTGTGCGCAGTATCAATTAAGTTTTACCGTGCATAATGAGCAGCAGCTGGCCTGGTTGCAGCAACATCCCTATCCCGCCCAATTTGATATTTTCCTGAAAATGAACAGTGGCATGAACCGTTTAGGTTTCAAGCCACCGCAATATCGTGAAATCTGGCAGCAGTTGTCTTCATCTGCGAAAGTGAACTCGGTGACCCATATGATGCATTTTTCCGATGCTGATGGGGAGCGTTTCGGCCAGAAGGGCATTGACTATCAGCTCAGCGAGTTTGAAGCCACCATTCAGGATTTACCGGGCCAAAGATCGGTCAGTAATAGTGCTGCAATCTTAAGATATCAAACGCAATTGCAATCGGATTATGTACGTGGCGGCATCATGCTGTACGGCAGTTCTCCCGATTATCCCAAACACAGCATTCAGGACTGGGGCCTTGCGCCAACCATGAGCTTGCGCAGCGAAATCATTGCCGTGCAGCAGCTCAATGCCAATGAAAGTGTCGGTTATGGCTCCAGCTATATAGCCGAACAGCCAATCCGGATCGGTATTGTGGCTTGTGGTTATGCCGATGGTTACCAACGTATTTCAGCGACTGGTACGCCGGTACTGGTCAACGGAATCCGGACCCGAACCATTGGTCGTGTCAGCATGGATATGCTGGCGGTGGATCTGACTCCGATCAGTGATGCACAGGTGGGCAGTGAAGTGGTGCTATGGGGCCAATCCAGCACAGGAACAATTTTACCGATTGACGATGTCGCGGCGACCTCAGGCACCATTGGTTATGAACTGATGTGCGGTGTCACGGCACGTGTCAATTTTATCTATCAGGAATAAGGAAATAAGCATGTCTAATTCAGATATTCAAAAGATCAACACCAACGAAGTCATGAGTGCGGTAACGGTATTCAATAAAGTGGTGTATTTGTCCGGTCAGGTGCCTAAAAATGCCGATCTGGATATTGAAGGACAAACCCGTGAAGTGCTTGCCACCATCGAACAGTTACTGGCTTCAGCAGGGACAGATAAATCTCGCTTGCTCTCTGCGCAACTGTTTTTAAAGGATCTTTCAGATTTCCCAGTGGTGAATACTATCTGGATTGACTGGTTAAAAGGTCATGTTGCGCCTTCACGTGCCACCATTCAGGCAGATCTGGTCAATCCAAAGTGGTTGATCGAAATTGCGGTTGTAGCAGCACAAAAATAAAGCGATCCGCTTTATTTTTGCTTAAAAAATATAAAAAAAGAAGAAAAGTAACGTATTTGCAGTAGATAAAACGTAGTGAGATACGTATTTTCTTGCAATTAAAAATGAGTCAGCCCGCAGGAATGGACGGCTAGCAATAGCACAACAATAACAGGCTGGCTCATGAGGGAAACGTAAAAAGGAACTTTTGGTTATGACGGTTACACATCAACAGTCAGAAGGCGAACAGTCGCCCCATGACTTGCAGCGCAAACTCTCCAATCGCCATTTGCAACTGATTGCAATTGGCGGTGCCATTGGTACGGGCCTGTTCATGGGCTCAGGAAAAACCATTTCACTGGCAGGCCCATCGATTCTGTTTATTTACATGATTATCGGCGGGATGTTCTTCTTTTTGATGCGAGCACTCGGCGAGTTGTTGCTGGCAAATTTACACTATAAATCTTTTGTTGACATGGCGCATGACCTGATTGGGCCATGGGCTGGCTACTATATGGGCTGGACCTACTGGCTGGGATGGGTACTGGTCGGAATCGCCGATCTGGCCGCCGTGATCAACTATTTAACCTTCTGGCTGCCCGAAGGCACCATGTTTACCCCGATCGGGCAGGCCGCCATCAGTGCTGGTTGTGTGCTGTTTGTGTTGTTCCTGAATCTGCTGACGGTGCGTCTGTTTGGCGAAATTGAATTCTGGTTTGCCCTGATCAAGATTCTGGCCATCCTCGGGCTGATTGGTGTCGGCGGTTATATGATCTTTAGCCATTTCCATGCTCCACATGGCGCGGTGGCATCACTGAGTAATGTCTGGTCGCATGGCGGGATGTTCCCTAAAGGACTAGATGGTTTCTTGGCGGGCTTCCAGATCGCAGTCTTTGCCTTTGTCGGGGTAGAGCTGATTGGAACGACCGCGGCAGAAACCAAAGATCCGCATAAGAACCTGCCAAAAGCGATTAATGCCATTCCGATCCGGATTATCCTGTTTTATGTACTGGCTTTACTGGTGGTAATGTCGGTCACGCCATGGAATATTATCCGTGCCGATAAGAGCCCATTTGTGGAATTATTCATGAATGCCGGGATTGTCACCTCAGCCATTATCATGAATCTGGTGGTGCTGTCTTCGGTAATGTCATCGATGAACAGTGGCGTATTCTCGACCAGCCGTATGCTGTTTGGTCTGTCTAAAGATGGTCAGGCACCGAATGCATTTGCACGGTTATCCAAGAGTGCCGTACCTGCCAATGGTCTGATCTTTTCCTGTGTGTTTATTATGGGTGGGGCAGTACTGCAATACTTTGTACCGAATACTCTTGAAGCCTTTACCTTGGCCAGTTCGCTTTGTGTGATCCTGTTCATCAGTGTCTGGAGTCTGATCATGGTGTGCTATATCCGCTACCGTAAGTTACGTCCGGAACTGCATGTACAATCGAAATTCAAAATGCCTGGCGGCGTCTTCATGTCTTATGTGGTGATTGCCTTCTTGCTGTTTGCACTGGTGATTCTGGCATTGGAACCGGATACCTTAAAAGCACTGTATGTCAGTCCATTATGGGTCATTCTGCTCGCAGTAACCTATCAGTTGCTGTATAAGCCAAGAATGAAAAAACTCGGTCGTGAACTGGTGCAATAAATCCTGCCGAGTGGATGAAAGCCGATCTATAGCGATCGGCTTTTTTTATGCTCTGGTTAAATTGGTTTAGTCCACCAGTAACTGTTGGTATTGATCTGCCTGCTGTCGTAAATAGTCCCAGACCAGTTTGATGCGCGGATCATGCTGTAGATCAACAAAAGTCAGCATCCAGAAGGTATGGGTAAAGCGCACCTGTTGTTGCAATACCGCTTCAAGCTCAGGTTTATCATCAGCCAGAAACTTGGGCAAAATCGCCAGTCCTGCGCCTGCACTGACTGCAATCTGTTGCGCCAGAATACTGCTACTCCGGAAGTTGGCGCTCAATTTTAAGGGTAAGCGTTCCAGACAATACAGCTCCGGGCTATACACCAGATCATCAATATAATTGACGAAACGATGCTGGGTTAAATCATCCAGCCCCCGAATCGGCGGGTTTTGGGCCAGATAGCGCTGGCTGCCATAAATTTTTAAACAATAATCGGAGAGTCGGGTAATGATATAAGGCCCCGAGGTTGGACGCTCAATCGACACCACAATATCCGCTTCACGATGCGACAGCTTGATCATTTTCGGTACCGGAATCAGGTCAATGGTGAGCAACGGGTACTGGATCGAAAACTCTGCCAGCAAGCGGGCTAAAAACGCCGTACCAAAGCCTTCGGGTGTGCCAATTCGCACACGTCCTTGCAAAGGCTGATCGGGCTTTTCAATCTGCAGAAAAGCCTGTTCCATTTGTTCGACCCGTGGGACCAGCGCCATTCCTTCCAGCGTCAGCTCATAGCCTGTGGCTTCACGCTTAAACAGGGTCGTTCCTAAGGTCTGCTCCAAGGCCTGAATCCGTCTGGCGACAGTACTATGTTCGACGCCAATCACGCGTGCTGCATTGGTCAAGGTCTTGGTTCTTGCCAAAACCAGAAAAAACTGTAGATGATCCCAATCCACTTTCATTGTTATTGTATTTCCTGTGCATATTTGCACAATAATCGTGCATGAATTTGCATTGGTGGTCAAAGCTTTCTTTGTTAGTCTCAGATAAAAGCCCAATCAGGAAAATACCACCCAAGTGTATTTCCGATGATTTAACACAATAAAAATACGACCTATGGAGAGGTTATGAACACAATCCAGAACATCCAGTTGGACACCGCCAAATTACTCATTAACGGCAATTTTATCGAGTCTGAAACCCAGCAATGGCAAGACATTGTCAACCCTGCGACGCAGCAGGTGATTGGTCGTGTACCCTTTGCAACGGCGCAGGAAGTTGATGCGGCGATCCAGGCTGCACAAGACGCTTTTGCTTCATGGCGTCAAACCCCGATCCAGGCACGTATGCGCATCATGCTGAAACTGCAAGAACTGATTCGTGCCAACATGAAAGAAATTGCACAGGTACTGACTGCCGAACAAGGTAAAACGCTGGCGGATGCGGAAGGTGACATCCAGCGTGGTTTGGAGGTGGTTGAGCATGCTTGCTCAGTCGGTACCTTGCAAATGGGTGAATACGTTGAAGGAGTGGCGCGTGGTGTCGATACCTATACCTTGCAGCAACCGTTGGGCGTGTGCGCGGGTATTACCCCATTTAATTTTCCAGCCATGATTCCGTTGTGGATGTTCCCGATGGCGATCGTCTGTGGCAATACCTTTGTTTTAAAACCATCCGAACAAGATCCACTTTCGACCATGATGCTGGTAGAGCTGGCGATTCAGGCAGGCATTCCATCGGGTGTGCTCAATGTCGTGCATGGCGGTAAAGAAGTGGTGGATCGCCTATGTACCCATCCTGATATTAAAGCGATTTCATTTGTCGGTTCGACTGCGGTCGGTACCCATGTCTATAACCTTGCAGGACAACATGGCAAACGTGTGCAGTCGATGATGGGCGCGAAAAACCATGTCGCGGTAATGCCTGATGCCAATAAAGAACAAACCCTGAATGCTTTAGTCGGTGCGGCATTTGGTGCGGCAGGACAACGTTGTATGGCGTTGTCGGTTGCGGTGATGGTCGGAGACAGTAAACACTGGATTCCAGAACTGGTCGAAAAAGCCAAAACACTAACTGTTAATGCAGGGCATGAACCGAATACCGATATTGGGCCTGTGATTTCAAAGCGTGCCAAAGCGCGGGTCCTGGATTTGATTAATAGCGGGGTCGAGCAAGGCGCAGAATTGCTGCTTGATGGTCGTGAGGTTCAGGTGCAAGGTTATGAATCAGGCAACTTTGTCGGGGCGACGATTTTTAGTGGCGTGAATACCGACATGCGCATTTATAAAGAGGAAATCTTTGGCCCTGTACTGTCGATTATCTGTGTCGATACGCTTGAACAAGCGATTGCGCTGATCAATGCCAACCCATTTGGTAATGGCGTGGGCTTATTCACGCAAAGTGGCGCGATTGCACGGACTTTCCAGAACCTGATTGATATCGGTCAGGTCGGTATCAACATTCCGATTCCAGTGCCTGTACCGTTCTTTAGTTTCACGGGTTCCCGTGGTTCAAAACTCGGTGATTTGGGACCTTATGGCAAACAGGCAGTGCAGTTCTATACCCAAACCAAAACCATTACCAGTCGCTGGTTTGAAGACAGCCACGAAGTGGGCGCTGTTAATACCACCATCAGTTTACGTTAAGGGGATCACGGATGAATATCGCCTTTATCGGTCTAGGTAATATGGGCGGCAGAATGGCCCAGAACCTGCTCAAAGCCGGACTTACAGTCTATGGTTATGACCTCAGCGACGTAGCCATTCAGCACTTTGCCGAGGCGGGTGGCGTAGTTTGCGACAGCCCGCAGGCAGCGGCGAAACAAGCCGATGTTGTGATCAGCATGTTACCTGCAGCAAAGCATGTTAAAGACGTTTACTTAGGTGACAATGGGGTTCTGGACGTGCTAAAAGCAGGCAGCTTATGCATTGACAGCAGTACCATTGACCCGCAAACCATCAAGGACATTGCAGCAGTTGCGCAAGCTAAAAACATTCATATTTGCGATGCGCCTGTTTCAGGCGGCACCATTGGCGCACAAGCGGGTACGCTGACCTTTATGGTCGGTGCCAATGATCAGACCTTTGATGAAGTGAAACCAGTACTCGGTCACATGGGCAAAAACGTGGTGCATTGTGGCGATGTCGGTGCAGGGCAGATTGCCAAAATCTGTAATAACCTGATTCTCGGGATTTCCATGGCGGCGGTGGCGGAAGGGATGGCACTGGGCGCCAAACTTGGCATTGATCCGCAAGCGTTGGCTGGCGTGATCAACACTTCAAGCGGTCGTTGCTGGAGTTCGGAAGTGTGTAACCCGTGGCCACATATCAGTGAAAATGCCCCTGCTTCACGGGGCTATCAGGATGGTTTTGCCACCCAGTTAATGCTGAAAGATTTGGGTCTTGCGGTTGAAGCCGCAGGGCAGGTCAAGCAGCCTGTAGTGTTGGGCGGGATGGTGCAGCAGCTATATCAGCAAATGTGCATGCGTGGTCATGGGCATCTTGATTTTTCCAGCATTATTCAGCAATACCTGCCGCCAGAGGCATAAAAACGAAAGCCAAAGGATGGCTTTTATTCAGAAATTAAACCCTGTCATGAATAACAATGAATCCAGACTGAGGGAACACAGATGTTGAATTATAAAGAGACGGTACAGGCTTTCGATCTGGAAAGTACTGCAAAACAAATGCTATCAGGTTCAATGGATGCACTGAATGCCTGTTATGAATGTTGTGATCGACATGCGCAAGGCGACAAAATCGCGTTGTACTGGCAAGGCAAAGATGGTCGAAAAGAACAATATACCTTTCGCCAGTTACAGCAATGGTCGAGTCAATTTGCCAATTTTTTAAAGTCGCAAGGTGTGCAGGCGGGTGACCGTATTTCAGGTCTATTGCCAAGAACGTCTGAACTGCTGGTGACGATTTTCGCGGCTTGGCGTATTGGCGCTGTCTATCAGCCCTTATTCACGGCCTTTGGCCCAAAGGCAATCGAGCATCGTCTGCAACTGGCACAAAGCAAGCTGGTGGTGACCGATGTGACCAACCGCAGCAAACTGGATGAGATTGCACATTGTCCCGCGATTGTCACGGTTGCTGATCCACACGGTGAGCCGTTGAATTCAGGTGACTTTAACTTTTGGGATGCAGTCAAACAGCAGCCTGATCAATGTGAACTGGTGATGCGAAGCATCCAGGATCCCTTTCTACTGATGTTTACCTCTGGCACCACAGGGCCTGCCAAACCATTGGAGGTACCGTTAAAAGCCTTGCTGGCATTTGGTCGTTATATGCAAGATGCCATTGGTTTGAGAGAACAAGATTCCTTCTGGAATATTGCCGATCCAGGTTGGGCTTATGGTTTGTACTATGCCATTACCGGGCCACTGTTCTTGGGTCATGCCACCTTGTTCTATGAAGGCGGTTTTAGTACCGATAGCCTGTGCCAAATTGTGAAAGATTATCAGATTACCAATCTGGCGGGCGCACCCACAGCTTACCGTATGATGATGGCGGCTGATCCGGCACAGATGGCACCGTTAAAAGGCCAGTTCCGTGTGGTCAGCAGTGCAGGGGAACCGCTCAATCCTGAAGTGATTCGTTGGTTTAAGCAGGTGCTGGATGCCCCGATTTATGATCATTATGGGCAAACCGAAGTCGGCATGGTGGTGTGTAATCATCATGGTTTAAGTCATGAGATTCGTGCAGGTTCAGCCGGTTTTGCCAGCGCAGGTTATCGCGTTGCCGTAGTCAATGAACAGGGCGAGGAACTGCCCGCAGATACGCCAGGGATTCTGGCCGTGGATATCAGCCAGTCGCCGATGATGTGGTTTGGCGGCTATAAGGAAAGTCGTAAATCACCATTTGTCGGGCACTACTATCTCACAGGTGATACCGCCGAGTTACATGCCGATGGCAGCATGAGCTTTGTCGGGCGTAGTGATGATGTGATCACCACCTCAGGCTACCGGATCGGGCCGTTTGATGTGGAAAGTGCCTTGCTGGAGCATGATGCGGTGGTTGAGGCAGCGGTCATCGGCGTGCCCGATCCGGACCGTACCGAGGTGGTGAAGGCTTTCGTGATCCTGGCGGCGGGGATACAACCTTTGGAGCAATTGGCGGAAGAGTTGAGCCAGTTTGTGAAAAAACGCTTATCAGCCCATGCCTATCCACGACTGGTCGAATTCGTAACTGAACTGCCGAAAACACCAAGTGGCAAGATTCAGCGCTTTTTATTACGTAATCAGGAAATTGCCAAACAGCAAGCAAAGGCAGGGTAAGGAACACAACATGCAATTGACCGAAGAACAAGTCTTAATTCGTGATATGGCGAAAAGTTTCGCCCAAGAACAGCTTAAACCCAATGCCAGTGATTGGGATCGACATGGCACATTTCCAAAAGATGCCCTTGCACAAATGGGGCAGCTCGGTTTTATGGGCATGCTGATTCCTGAGCAATGGGGCGGTTCCGACACCGGTAATCTGGCCTATGTGCTGGCGCTTGAAGAAGTCGCTGCGGCCGATGGTGCGACCTCAACCATTATGAGCGTACATAACTCGGTAGGCTGTGTACCGATTTTAAAATTTGGTAGCGATGAACAGAAAGAACGCTTTTTAAAACCATTGGCACAAGGTGAAATGATCGGTGCTTTTGCCCTGACTGAACCACACACAGGTTCCGATGCGGCAGCCATTAAAACCCGTGCAGTAAAAGATGGCGATGACTATATTCTGAATGGCGCCAAACAATTTATTACCTCGGGTGATAATGCAGGCGTGATTATCGTATTTGCCGTGACTGATCCGAGCGCGGGTAAAAAGGGCATTAGTGCCTTCCTCGTGCCACGTGAGACTCCGGGTTATGACGTGATTCGGGTGGAAGAAAAACTCGGTTTACATGCTTCGGATACCTGCCAGATTGCCCTGACAGATGTGCGTATTCATAAAAGTTTGATGCTGGGTAAAGAGGGTGAAGGTTTAAAAATCGCGCTGGCCAATCTGGAAGGGGGGCGTATTGGTATTGCCGCACAGGCCGTCGGTCTGGCACGGGCGGCGCTGGAAGAAGCCACGCGCTACGCCAAAGAACGGCTGACCTTTGGCAAACCGATCTTTGAGCATCAGGCGCTGGCATTCCGTCTTGCCAGTATGGCGACCGAAATCGAAGCGGCCCGACAACTGGTGCATTACGCTGCACGCCTTAAAGAAGCAGGACAACCCTGTCTCAATGAAGCGTCAATGGCCAAGCTGTTTGCTTCAGAAATGACCGAACGGGTCTGTTCAAACGCATTACAGGTATTTGGTGGCTACGGCTATCTGAAAGACTTCCCGATTGAGCGGATCTACCGTGATGCACGTATTTGTCAGATTTATGAAGGCACCAGCGATATCCAGCGTTTAGTGATCGCACGTAGTCTATAAAAGCAAAGCAAGGAATCAAGCATGCAGTGGAACAGTATTTTATTAGAAAAGCGTCATGGGGTTGGGCTGATTACCCTGAACCGTCCGCAAGCCTTGAATGCGCTGAATAGTGAATTGATTAGTGAAATCAATCAGGCCTTAGACCAGCTCGAAAAAGATCGTGAGATTGGCTGTATGGTATTGGCAGGCTCGGAAAAGGCGTTTGCCGCAGGTGCCGATATTAAGGAAATGGCTGATCTGGCATTTCCAGATATCTACTTCGACGACTTTTTCCATCTGGCGGACCGTATTGCACAACGCCGTAAACCGCTCATTGCCGCGGTCAGTGGCTATGCGTTGGGTGGTGGCTGTGAACTGGCACTGATGTGTGACTTTATCTATTGTGCCGACAATGCCAAGTTTGGTTTACCCGAAGTGACTTTAGGTGTCATACCGGGCATTGGTGGTACACAGCGTTTAACCCACGCGATTGGGAAAGCCAAAGCTATGGAAATGTGCTTTACCGCACGGCAAATGGGGGCGGTCGAGGCAGAACAAAGTGGTTTGGTGGCACGTGTATTTAGTAAAGAACAATTACTTGAACAAACCTTACAAGCCGCAGAAAAAATTGCAGCACGCTCTTTAACCGCCAACATGATGCTGAAAGAAACCATCAATCGTGCCTTTGAGGTCAATCTCACCGAAGGCTTACGTTTTGAGCGCCGTATGTTCCATTCGATTTTTGCAACTTCAGATCAAAAAGAGGGGATGCAGGCCTTTGTGGAAAAACGGCAGGCAAACTTTAAAAATCAATAAGGGATCAAGAAAATGAATACAGAAAATCACTTAATGATTGAGCAACAAGGCAGCTTAGGCATGATTAGTCTGGATCGGGTCAAGCATTTAAATGCGTTATCGCTCGATATGATTGAAGGTATCTGCACACAACTGCAACTGTGGCGCAATGATGCTGCCATTCAGGCGGTCTTGATCAAATCGAATAGCCCTAAAGCCTTCTGTGCCGGTGGTGATATCCGTTATCTGTATGACAGTTATAAGAATGCAACCGCTGATTATAAAGGCTATTTCAGTGCCGAATATACCATGCTCAATCTGCTACGCGAATATCAAAAGCCTGTGATCGTGATACTTGATGGCTATGTACTGGGTGGCGGTTTTGGCTTGGCCCAGGCCTGTCACATTGTGGTGAGTAGTGAAAAGTCCAGATTTGCCATGCCTGAAACCGCGATTGGCTTTTTCCCAGACGTGGGTGCAACCCATTTCCTGTCTCGGCTGGATGATATTGGCGTGTATATGGCGATTACGGGAGAACAGATCAGCAGCAGCGATGCGCTCTATCTGGATCTGATCGATTACCATGTGCCGAGTGAGCAATTGTCTGCCTTACAGGCAGCGTTGATTGCAGCGCCAAACTTGAGCAAGGCCAATATTGAACAGATCATTGCCCGCTTTATTACCCGTCCTGCTGAAAGTGAACTCCAGCAATTGGTCGAGCCGATTCGTAAGCATTTCGGTTTTCAGCATCTGGATGAGATTGAGCACAGTCTTGCACAGGAACAGGAGGAACCGCTCAAAATTTGGGCCAGCAAGCTGCTGGAGATTTTGCAGCAACGTTCCTTTATCGCCAAGCAAACCAGCCTGAAATTACAATATCTGGGCCGTGGATTGTCTTTGCAGCAGTGTATGCAACTGGAACGGGATTTACAGGATATCTGGTTTGAACATGGTGATTTTATTGAAGGGGTGCGCGCCTTAATTGTCGATAAAGACAAACAGCCCAAATGGCAACAGCGTAACCCTGAACTGGAACAGATACTGGAAAAACTGAGCTAAATCCACTCTCCCTTCTATCTACATACATCAAGGAGTATCAACCCTCTGAACATGCTGATGATCAGGATTGAGCATCAGCACAAAAATATAAAACAAGAATATCCAAGCAAGGAAAATGACGATGCAAACAATACATGGAAACGGTTCATCTCCTAACAAGTCATCTCATCGACTGGCAGGTATCTCCAGTATGGTGGGGACCACCATTGAGTGGTATGACTTTTTTATCTACGGTGCAGCAGCAGCTTTAATTTTCAATAAATTATTTTTCCCCAATCTTGATCCGTTGACGGGCGTACTCGCTGCCTTTGCCACTTACGCGGTGGGCTTTATCGGACGGCCACTCGGTGGTCTGGTGTTTGGCCATTTTGGTGACAAGATTGGCCGCAAATCGATGCTGTTGCTGACCCTGATGCTGATGGGAATTCCCACCGTGCTGATCGGTCTGTTACCGACCTATGAATCAATTGGTTACTGGGCTGCCATTGGCTTGGTGATCTTGCGCTTTATCCAAGGGATGGCGATGGGTGGTGAGTGGGGCGGTGCCGTGCTCATGGCTGTTGAACATGCGCCAGAGGGCAAAAAAGGATTCTGGGGTAGTCTTCCTCAGGCCAGCACGGGCGGCGGGCTGATGCTGGCTTCGATTGCCTTGGGGCTGGTGTCTTTATTGCCTGAACAGGCTCTGTTTAGTTGGGGCTGGCGGATTCCTTTCCTGGCGAGCATTATTTTACTGGTAGTCGGTTGGTACATCCGGGTGAAGGTGCCGGAGTCACCAGACTTTGAAAAAGTCAAACAACAGGCGGAAGCAGTTAAAGTGCCTGCCTTACAGGTATTCAAGCAACATCCCAAGCAATTGATCAGCATTATTGTGGCACGTGCAGCAGAGAATGCATGGTTTTATATTGCCTCTACTTTTACTTTGGCCTATACCACCACACAACTGGGCATTGCCAGACAGGAAATTTTATTTGCCACCATTTGCGGTGCCGCCGTGATTTTAGTGATGACACCTTTATGTGGACATCTGTCCGATAAGGTTGGGCAGCGCAATATGTTCATGTTTGGTCTCTGTGTGCTGGCGCTGTATTGTTATCCCTTCTTTAGCATGCTCAATAGCAAAGACCCAGTGCTGGTGTGGGGGGCGATTGTGTTGGCCATCGGTGTGGTCTTTCCGCTCATGTATGCACCGCAGGCACAATTGTTTGCACGGCAGTTTCCCGCAGAGATCCGTTATAGCGGTATCTCGATTTCAGTCCAGCTGGCAGGTGTCGTCGGTGGTGGTCTTGCACCGCTGATTGCGACCAAACTATTAAGCGTTGGCGCTGGCAATCCTTATCTCATCATGTTGTATATTGCTTCGATGGCAGTTGTTGCCATTATTGCCACTTCATTTATGCCACGAGATCACCGTCAGCAGGCATTGGCCACAGAGAACAACAAGCAAGGAGGCAAACTGCAAGCTAAGATGACTAAATAGTTTTGATTTTAAACGCGTTTAAAAAAAGGTGCTTCTTTCAGCTGAGAGGTGCCTTTTTATTTGGAAGGCTGTGTGGAAAAGGGGGCTCAATATTTATATTGATTAAGGTTTTATTGTTCCACGTGGAGCATCATCTTTAGACAAAGAAAAAAGCCCTCATCTTTCGATAAGGGCCTTTTAAATTTGGAGCGGGAAACGAGACTCGAACTCGCGACCCCAACCTTGGCAAGGTTATGCTCTACCAACTGAGCTATTCCCGCATATTGAGCAGTTTTTACTAAAACTTACACTTAAAAAAACCAATCTGGAGCGGGAAACGAGACTCGAACTCGCGACCCCAACCTTGGCAAGGTTATGCTCTACCAACTGAGCTATTCCCGCGTGCCAGCTATAATACATTAAGCAAAACAAGGGTCAACAACTTTATGCAAAGAAATTGTTTAATTGCATAAAATAAAAGCATTTTCATTCAAAAATAACCTAAAAAGCAAAAAAATGGATAAAAGTTTCGCTTCAAGAGAGGTCATGTATACTAATGAACTATCTCAATCTGACCGGACAGCCTGACTCATGAATTTAGAACAACAGTTGATTGAACGTTTACAAACACTGGCACCCACTCATCTCGAAGTGATTAATGAGTCAGCAGGACATGGTGGTTATTTCCCAGGGAAAGAATCACATTTTAAAGTGATTGTGGTCAGTGATGAATTCCAAGGCTTACGTCTGGTACAGCGTCATCAAAAGATTTATGCCGTTGCTGCCGAGCTAATGAGCCCGGGTCGTATCCATGCGCTGGCGATTCATGCCTATATTCCGAGTGAATGGCAAGGTGAAGCGCCTGCCAGTCCTGACTGTGCACATGCACCAAAAGCTTAAGGACGGATCATGGACCTACATCTCATCACGAAAATGCTGCATCTGCTTGCAATGAGCCTGTTGATTATTGCTTTTGTATTACGCGGTTCAACCTTATTTGTGGGTATACAGGATCAGCAGCCCAATCTAAAGGCCCGTAAAGCGATGGTGGGCTTACAGCATTTATCGTTGACCCTGATTATTGTTACGGGTGTAATCTTGCTGGCAATGAAGAACTTTGATGTACAGCCGTGGTTCTATGCCAAAGTGATCCTGTTCTTTGTGTTGTGGTCATCATTGATCAAAACCTATAAGCAAGACAGCAGTATCTTGCTGGAACAACGCCGTGCAGGGTTGCTGATTGGTACAGTGGCCATGGTCGGGATTCTCGGTCTTGTGATGATTAAACCGGTTTTTGCCTGATTGTTGGACATTGTATTTAGAAATTGTTTTTGCACTAGGTTAAACTGCGTGCAGTTTAAAAAAAACAGGGTAGAGGGAAATCATGTTAACGCGTGTGGTGTTTAACCAGAAAGGTGGTGTGGGGAAATCGAGTATTACGGTTAATCTGGCTGCAATTAGTGCAAAACAGGGCCTGAGAACACTGGTCATTGATCTTGATCCACAAGCAAACTCAAGCCAGTACCTGTTAGGTGAGGATGCCACCTATTCGGCGGACAAAGCCGCGTTAGAACCCAATATTGAAAATTTCTTTGATGACGTTTTGGGCCAGACCCAGCAAAAAGGCCTGATTGGCAATGCCATTGGTTCGATTTTAAAAGCACCACGTGGCAAGGGGCTGGACAGCTATGTACATCGCTCGTCATTCGAGAATCTGGATGTCATTCCGGCCAGTCCAAGTCTGGGTAGCTTAGAGCATGCACTGGAAAGTAAACACAAAATCTATAAATTGCGTGATTCGATTCAGTCACTCAGCGCACGCTATGACCGGATCTTTATTGATACGCCGCCTGCCTTTAACTTCTTTACTTTATCTGCGCTGATCTCAGCAGACCGGGTGCTGATTCCATTTGATTGTGATGTGTTCTCCAAGCGTGCGTTACAAACTTTGATTGAAAATGTGCTCGAAACCCAAGATGATCATAATGATCGCCTTGAGATTGAGGGAATTGTGGTCAACCAGTTCCAGTCTCAGGCAAAGTTACCTCGAGAAGTGGTTCAACAACTCAAAGATGAAGGTTTGCCTGTGCTGGATAGCATGTTGCCGCCATCGATCTTGATGAAAGAATCACATCAAAAGAATTTACCATTGGTTCATCTGGCATCTGAACACAAGTTGACGCTTGCTTATGTCACCCTGTTCAATGAGATTGAATCGAAGCAATAAGAGAATATTATGAAACGTTTATATTGGATGCCTGTTCTGGCGGCAAGTATGCTTTTGGGTGCTTGTGCATCAACGGTTAAGCCAGCTTATGTTTCACCGACGCAATATCAGGGCTTGAATTGCCAGCAATTACAGGCCGAGTACAACCGTATTCAACTCTATATTGAAAATGGGGTTCAAACACCAAAACGTACCGGTATGGGCGTGGGGGTAGGACTCGGTGGTGGCTGGGGCCGTGGTGGTTGGGGCTTCGGTCCATCCATTTCTGTCAACATGGGCCAGTCGATGAATACCAAGAATACCGAACTCGCCAATGTGCTGGGACAGCAAGATGCGATCGTGCAGGCAGCCAAGTTTAAAGGTTGCCCGATTATCGTAAAACAGCGTCCGAAATCTTAATTTTTACCCGTTTATCACCATAATTCGTTATGGTGATAAATAACTAAATTATCGCAAAATGTTTCAAAAAATAATCATAAAAATCAATTTTTTAAAAAATTATCTCGTCTAAACTCCGCTATTTACCCTGCTGTTTTTATTACCGAAATTTGTATTTTTGCCCTAAATTCGTTTAAGGTGGCGCCCATGTATAGTCGTTCGGTATGTGTATGATTGAGAGTTGGTTTTTTGTTTTGGCGATGTTGGCAGTGTTACTGATTCCAGGTCCGACCAACGCTTTACTTGCCAGTGCAACCCACCAACAAGGTGTACCCAAAACCATCAAATTTATTCCAATCGAATGGTTGGGATATATGTACGGCATCAGTTTATGGGCACTGTTGATTCATCTTTTTGATCCGATCTGGCCTGCACTGGGGGCGATTTTACATACCGCAAGTTTGCTTTATGTGCTCTGGATGGCTTTTCATCTCTGGAAAAGTTCACATCTGCAAAAACATGATCAGCATCATCCGCATATCCGCAAGCGACAGTTGTTCATGTCGACCTTAAAAAATCCGAAAACGGTGTTGTTGGCCGCAGGCATTTTCCCTAGTGAAACCTGGAATTCAATCGAAAATGCGCTCATGGTATTTGCCGTGTTTAGCCTGATTCTTTTACCAGTCAGTATTTTCTGGATGATCTTCGGACGTGCATTAATGGCGGGAAGTCTGATTGGAATTAAAGCCGATCATTTATATAAAGGATCGGCTGTGTTATTGCTGATTTGTATGTTACCGATGATCTTCCGCCTGTTTTAAAGCGGCTATCGATTATTGACCTTTACGGTTACTGAGTTTCTGACGAATAAAACCAATCACACCCGGTAACACACTGATAATAATGATACCGAAAATCAGGTGCGTGAAATTATCCTTTACAATCGGCATGTTGCCGAATAAATAACCCAATGTAATAAACGATGCAATCCAGCAGAACGCACCAATAACGTTATAAGTCAGGAAGAACTTATAGTTCATGCTGCCTGCACCGGCAACAAAAGGTGCAAAAGTACGGGCAAAAGGCACAAAGCGGGCGAAAATAATGGTTTTACCGCCGTGGCGTGCAAAGAAATGCTGGGTTTTGATCAGGTGCTGTTTATTGATAAAGCGTGAATTGGTTTCAAAGACCCGCGGACCAATATAACGTCCAATATGATAATTTACGGTATCGCCGAGTACGGCAGCAATAAATAATAAAATACCGAGTACCCATGGATCCATGGCACCTGTTGAAGCGGCGAGTGCCCCTGCTGCAAATAACAGGCTGTCACCGGGTAAAAATGGCATCACCACCAGACCGGTTTCAACAAAGATAATTAAAAATAGGATGGCATAAATCCACACGCCATAATTGGTAATAAATTCTAAAAGGTGTTCGTCAACGTGCAGAATAAAATCAATGAGTTCCATGAAGATGTTAACACTGTAAATGTGAGCTAAATCCTAGCAGTGCCTCTATAGAATGTCAGTATAAAAAGCAAATTAATTGGTAACTTTGCAGGGGGTTGAGGGGAAGGATTACATTGAGATCATGCTTTTATTGTTGCAAATAAAGAACGATATGTTAACTAATTTTGTATTTATTGCATAATTAAAGATACATAAACTTGCTAACATGTTAAAAAACAAACCGTATGGGATCAACCATGTTTAATCCGAATGTTGTTGTAAAAAATATCGTAACGCAAACTGGCGTAGCAAATGGTGTTATTTTGGTTGCACGTTTATTGCTCGCTTATATCTTTCTTGTGGCTGGCTGGGGCAAGATTGTCGGCTATGCAGGCACCGCTGGCTATATGGAATCCATGGGCGTTCCGGGTGCTCTATTACCCTTAGTGATTCTGGTTGAGTTTGGTGGTGGCTTGGCCTTACTATTTGGCTTCCAGACCCGCTTTGCATCATTGGGCTTAGGTATCTTTAGCATTCTCACTGCATTCATCTTCCATGGTGGGCCAGATGATGCGATTAACTTTATGAAGAACTTTGCAATGGCAGGTGGTTTCTTCGCGTTAATGCTGTATGGCGCAGGCCGTTTCAGTCTGGACCATCTCATCGAAAAATAATCAAAAAATCCTAAAGCCCGCGCTGAGACGCGGGCTTTATTTTGTCCGTACATAAAGTTCACGCTTGATTACAAACTTAAGCCGACATGCACCTCTATTTCTGTTTAGATCATAAGTCTTGAGAATAAAACAGGAGATGACATGAAAAAATTCATCGCAAGTTGCGGGATTGTGATTTTAGCGGGACTATCAACCACGAGCTGGGCAGGTAAAGATGACCACGTGATTGTGCAGGAAGCGGCAAAGAATGTGGTAACGGTCAGTCAGGTGGCAAAACTTGCCGATGAAACCGGCATTACGCTCACGGGTCAGATCACCAAACAATTAAAAGGTGATCACTATGAGTTTAAAGACAAGAGCGGGACCATTGGAGTCGAAATCGATGATGACATCTGGCGTCAGGCCCAGCTCAAAGTCGGTGATCATGTCCGTTTGGTTGGCGAAGTCGATACGCATCGTTATAAGCCGACCGATATTGAAGTGGTCAAAATTGAAAAACTTGCCCATTAATTAAAAAAAAGGAAGCCTAAGCTTCCTTTTTTACTATCTTTCATTACTTTAAAGCATAAAGTGAATCTGCATTTCCCCAACCAGAAAACCCAGTACCGCACCGACAATAATCAAAGACCATTCATCTTCTTTAAAGGCCGGGCGCAGCATGCCTTCAAACTCTTCCGGACTCAGTTTTTGCATGCGCTCAACCAGAGTATTACGCACGTTCATGGCATCTTCAGCATAAGATTCCACGTAGCGCATGGTGTCTGGAAGCTGTTTTAAAATCCGCTCCGCCACATCAGCTTTCAGGTTTTGATATTTTTCACCGCCAATGGCGTAGACCACCAGTGGGCGAACAATACCGGCCTGTAAATCAATTTCCTGTTTGACCTGACGGCTGACCAGTTCGATGACTTTGTCGGAATGGGTGCCGGAAAACAGCTCTTCCATCATGTTACGTGAGGTGAGGAGCTGTTTTGAAATCAGGGCTGCATAATCAGCCGCTACTTCATTCTGACGTTTAATGAATAAACCTTGCCAGGTATAGCCCATAATCTTTTTCGGATATAAAGGGCGGAACATCATTTGCAGCGCCATCCAGTCACTAAAGAAACCGACAAAGCCACCAAACATCGGCAACATCCATGGATATTTACCTTGTGTGACGATCCAGCACAGCATCTGCACCACACCAATCGCGAAACCAAATACAAAACCGACATTACTAAAGAACTTGAATTCCTGTTTGCCGACTTTTTTAAAGATTTCATTCAGCAGGCGTTTATCTTTGAGCAGGTTGTTGACCACCATATGCTTGATATCGAAATACTTGGCCACATCTTTCTGAACTTCGCTCATGATGTGTTCAACAATTTCCGGGGCTTTGGCCTGAACCCGCTTGATCAGTCGCTGACGGGCAAACTCTGGCATGCCTTCCCATAAACCCGGCTGATATTGCTGCGCGACTTCTCGGGTAATATCTTCGGCCGCCGCCATTAACGGCTTTTCGATTTCCTGGGCAATACGCTTAGGGTCGAGTCTGGCAAAGATTTCTTCCGGTTTGATAAGCTTGGAGGTCATCAGCTCAACGGCTGTAGTTGCCATTTTCTCAGCTTTGCGTGGCACGATCCCTTGCCATCCGAGTGGAAGTCCAAATAATCTTAACCCTTTAAATTCGAGGGGAGAAAACATCATTTGAATGGCAATGACTTTGGTCACATAACCAATAAAGCCGCTGATAAAGGGAATGGAAATATATAGCCAGAAATTTTGGTGAAAATCCGCAATCATTTCTTGAAACATTATTTTATTGGTCCTTCAAGTCCTAATTGTTGCTCGTAGTCGGGCAAGCGCTAGATGATAGTAAAATGTTTTAGGACCTTGGTGATTTACCAAGACCTTGTGATGCTTAATTACCTTTTTATTTTTCCTTTCATTCAGGACATCACAATCGCATAAAAAGGCAATGATGCTGTCGATTGAATACCTGTCCGTGGTAATCCCTATTTCGAGTCATCATCTTAGCACCAATTTTTGTTTTGTGTTGAGCAGAATAGGCAAGAATTGTTGATTTAACTCTCCTTATTCCGGAGGTATTTATGGAATTTTACTTTAAATTTCAGTGCCGATTTTCAGGTCCAATTAAAAAACAAGATAGATGATGAATTGCGGTGCGTCAAAGCGTGAAAAATGTTAGAATGTGGCGCTTAATTCATTTGCCTTTAAGATGAACCATGACGACCAATACTCAAATTACTGAAGATCGTATCCTTATTCTGGATTTCGGCTCTCAATATAGCCAGCTCATTGCACGTCGTGTACGTGAAGCGGGTGTCTATTCTGAAATGTATGCATTCGATATGTCTGAAGAAGACATTCGTGCGTTTAATCCGAACGGGATTATTTTATCAGGTGGCCCTGAGAGCGTACATGAAGAGGGAAGCCCACGCGCACCGCAAGTGGTATTTGAATTAGGCGTACCGGTATTGGGTATTTGCTATGGTTTACAAACCATGTCTGAGCAACTTGGCGGTAAGGTAGAGCCGGGCACAGTACATGAGTTTGGTTATGCGGAAGTTGATATTCTGGTCCGTGATAAATTGATCGGTAACTTGCAAGATCGCGAAAACCAGCTCCATGTCTGGATGAGTCATGGCGATAAAGTCAGTGCGATTCCGGAAGGCTTCCAAGTGACTGCAAGCACGCCAAGCTGTCCATTTGCTGCAGTAAGTGATGAAGCACGTCGTTTCTATGGCGTTCAGTTCCACCCAGAAGTGACTCACACCGCTAAAGGCGCTGAATTACTGTCTAACTTTGTTCATCAGATTTGTGGTTGCCGCGGTCTGTGGACCCCTGAGCACATTATCGATTTACGTGTAGAACAGTTACGTGAACAAATCGGTGATGAAAAAGTTCTGTTAGGTTTATCTGGTGGTGTAGATTCATCAGTGGTTGCTGCGCTATTGCATAAAGCCATTGGCGACCAGTTAACTTGCGTATTTGTAGACAATGGTTTACTTCGTTTAAACGAAGGTGATCAAGTGATGCAAATGTTTGCAGACAACATGGGCATCCGTGTAATCCGTGCACAGGCTGAACAACGTTTCTTGTCGGCATTGGCAGGTGAAGTTGATCCTGAGAAAAAACGTAAAATCATTGGTCGTGAATTTATCGAAGTCTTTGCTGAAGAAGCGCGTAAACTGGATGGCGTGAAATTCCTGGCGCAAGGTACGATTTACCCAGACGTGATCGAATCTGCTGCAAGCAAGCAAGGTAAGGCACACGTGATCAAATCACACCACAACGTGGGTGGTTTACCAGAAGATCTAGCTTTTGATCTGGTTGAGCCTTTACGTGACCTGTTCAAAGATGAAGTCCGTAAATTAGGTACCACCCTTGGTTTACCGCATAGCATGATTTATCGTCATCCATTCCCAGGTCCAGGTTTGGGCGTGCGTATCTTGGGTGAAGTGAAGAAAGAATATGCTGACATTCTTCGTCTTGCAGATGACATCTTTATGCAAGAACTGCGTGACAGCGGCTGGTACGACAAAACTGCTCAAGCATTTGCAGTCTTCCAACCGGTGAAATCAGTCGGTGTTGTCGGTGATGGTCGTCGTTATGCATGGGTGATTGCACTTCGTGCGGTTGAAACGGTTGACTTTATGACAGCCCGTTTTGCGCACTTGCCATATGAACTGGTTGATAAAATCTCAACCCGTATCATGAACGAAATTAAAGATGTTTCACGTGTTGTGTACGACGTGTCATCTAAACCACCAGCTACGATTGAGTGGGAGTAAATTTGGGCTTTCTAAAAGCGATAGCTTTTAGCCAAATTTACGCCAAAGGCTATGCCTGCGGCAATAAGGGGATTTCAAGAAGCGAAGCTTCTTACCTGAATTACTCTAAAGGCTATGCTTGTGGCATTACTGGATTTCAAGCTTGAACGAATTTAAAGCGTAAAATATTTGTGGAAGTTGAAAGATAGTTAAAATAGCATCAGAAAAGCTGACTTAGAAAAGTCGGCTTTTCTATATTTTATGTTAAGTGTTTGTTTTTTAAATGGATACTTTAAGTTGATTTCAGGTGTTATATTAATTTTAGAAAAATCTTTTTTACTATGTGGATTAAGGGTTTATGGATAATAACTTACAGAAGTTTAAGAGTCTTGTAGAAATAGCAAAAATAGAATATCAAGATGAACTTAACAGAAATACAAGATTAGAAGAAAAAGTTGGAAAATTTTTAATGGTACAAAGTATCATTATTATTGCTTTCATATACTTAATGCTTTCATCGATCACTTGGTCTGTTTTTATAAAAGTGCATATAGTTTTACAAAGTATTTTTGTATTTTTTAATGTTTTATTTATTTTTTTAACTCTTAGTTGTATATGTGATTGTTTAAAAGCATTCCAATTGAATAACTTTAAGAGATATGAACTAGGAGACAGTCTTGAAGACCTTGCTTTTGATGAAGATGAAAATCTTGTATCAATGTACTGGCAAGTCTATCAAGCATACAAAGAATGTTTAAAATTTAATACAAAATTAATTGAAGAAAAGGGTAAATATATTACATCTGCCCTAAGTTCCTTATTGTATTGTTGTATACTATTTACAGTAGTAACATTTATGACATTCTTGGGATATATAGGATTAGCTTATGACAACCAAAGTAACCCGAACCCAATCATCATCCAACTCAAGTGCGAAAAAAGACTCTGCTCTTCCTGATAGAGGTAGAAAAGTTAATATGACTAGAATTGCCATGGAAAGTTTTAGTGCCAGTTTTATAGAGTCAAAACCTCAAAATCATGATCAAAAGCAACAGAGTAAATAATCTTTAAAATAAAAAGACCTCACATTTGATGTCTTTTTATAAATAGCAGTATGTAAAATTAATTGTAAAAATTACCATCTTTCAATTTCTTAGATTTTTCATTATATCTTTCAAAAGATATAAAAACTGTATTCGTAATAATAGGGATATATGATCAAATTTGATCCTTATTACCAATAGACAAGAGCGTTCAAGCGCTCTTTTTTTATTACTTAACTTTTTCTAAAAATCTATCCAAAAAATAAATAATTCATTAAATATCATTATTTTAAAAATTAAAGATATATCTTAACTTGTCAAAAGATATATTAAGATATATCTTAGTATGCATAAATTAAGCAATCCGAGAACAATAAAGATGAAACAGCCATCAGCTCATCACGACAGCCAAGGTGATCTTCAGCATGCAGAGCAGCATCGCTCAGGGCGCCGTGGACGCCTTTTTGAATCAGGCCGCATGAAACTTTTGGTCCTGCATCTCATTCAGCAAAGTCCAAAGCATGGCTATGAAATCATTAAAGAAATTAGTGATCTGGTCGGCGATGGCTATTCACCCAGTGCAGGGACTATCTATCCCACCCTGACAGCTTTGGAAGAGATGAATTGCATCTCGTTGCTTGATGCTGAACGTAAGCAATATCAGATTACCGACTATGGCGACAGCTACTTAAAAGAGCAGCAAGACATGCTGTTGGCACTTCTACAAAAGCTGCGACTAAGACGTGAAATTCACAATAATGACCAGCTGATTGATATTCACCGTGCCATGGAAAATCTCAAAACCGTATTACGTTTAAAACTGAATATCGCGGACTTAAAGCCTGAGCAAGTCCACCAGATTGCAGAGCAGATCGATCAGGCCGCGATTGCCATTGGGCGGCTATAGACGGGAATGAAAGCTGTTAGGGCGACAGCAAAAAAACAAACAGGTGCAATTGCTGCGTTCATTAAAAATTGTATTTAACCCATATCAAGTTCACCTGATGCAGGTCGAAATTAAGAAGAGTGCCTAAGCATTCTGGAGTAGAACGATGAAACAACATCAATATCATGTGACTGTACAACACTTAAAAGATAACAAAGGACAGGCTTCAACCTATACCGAACGTCTGGAATTCTATACAGGTAACCATGATGACATTTTCGAGATTGTTGAACGTCTTAAAAGAGCCGAATTTTTTGATGATCAAACCACTAAATCATTTGCAGTGGGTTTAAAGCTGTTTAGTGAAGTCATGCTGGAACATCGTGATCATCCACTCTTTGAAGACTTCTGGCCGCAGTTTGGTCAGTTTATGAAACACCTTAAACAGCAAGTGAAGAAATAGAGATGAAACTGTACACCTCGAACAATCTGATTTTATGGAAGCGCGTTTAACATGCAGGAATTGAAAATAACCCCACGCCTGATCAGTAAATTGCCTGCCAAATATGCGGCCTGGATTTTGCCGCTGATTTTATCTTTTTTAATGAGTGGAGCACTGTCGTTTGTGAATATGTGGATGAGCCTAGGGTTTATTCCAGAATTTCTGCATAAATGGCCAGCGACATGGATGTTTTCTTGGTTGATTGCTTATCCGTTGGTGCTGGTTTTACTGCCATTAGTTCGGCGTCTAACGGCTTTGATTGTCGACATGCAGCCTAAATAATTATTGAATGGTTCAGTGCTAAAGATAAGCTTTTATGCCATCCGGGACTAAGATTGTCTCATGCATGACACTCTGCGTATTACCAAAAGACTATATTGAATGGGGGTGGTATTGTTAAGATCAATAAAACGACTCATTGCAATGGCATAGGTAGAAGAGAGCAATATCATGAGCAATAATAACGAATACGATATTTCTGATTCAAAAGACTGTGAAACGTATATCAATCAATTTATTCAGGAATTTACCATTCGCTCGGCTGAAATTGGCAAAGGAACCGTAATTAAGCGGGCTTTACCGAGCCGCCAGAAGCGCTTGGTGGGTGCATGGTGTTTCCTTGATCATGCGGGGCCAGTCAGTTTTCCGGCGGGCGATGGTCTGGATGTAGGACCGCATCCGCATATCGGTTTGCAGACCTTTACCTGGATGATTGAAGGCACCATGATGCATACCGACAGTCTGGGTTCAAAACAGTTGATCCGTCCTAAACAGGTGAACTTGATGACTGCCGGTCGCGGTATTTCGCATACTGAAGTGGCGCCTGATAGTGAAACCAAAATGCATGCGGCGCAGCTCTGGATTGCCTTGCCTGATGATAAGCTCAATATGGACCCTAAGTTTGAGCATTACCCTGAATTGCCAGTGGTCAGCCAGGATCAGGTTGAGTTTACCGTACTGGTCGGTGACTTTCTGGATACCACCTCACCTGTGCAGGTGCATACCCCTTTGGTCGGCGTTGATTTAACTGCACAAGCCGATACCAAAACCCGTATTCCACTTAATCCAAAATTTGAATATGCCTTTATGGCTTTAGAAGGCACAGCGCGTGTAAATGGGCATGAACTCACCGCTGATAACATGGTGGTGCTGGACACTGGATTGACCGAAATTGAAGTCGAGTTAAGCCAAGGCCATCGCTTGCTGTTAATTGGTGGTGAACCGTTCGAGTCGCCAATCCTGCTATGGTGGAACTTTGTAGGACGTACCATGCAAGACTTGCAGCAAGCTCGCGAGGACTGGATCAATCATGATGCACGTTTTGGTGAAATTCCTGATTATCAGGGCAAGCGCTTAGAAGCTCCAGTATTACCCGACCAGATGAGGGCTTCAAAATGAGCATCATTGCCAGCAGCAAAGTCCTGACCTTAGCTGAACCCTGGAAAGGTGAGGTGAGTAGCGGTACACATCAGTTCCTCACCGATAAGCCTGGGCAGTTTGGAGGACATGATACAGGCCCGGCGCCGTATGATTTTCTGACGGCCAGTCTGGCCTCATGTACCATGATCACCTTGCGTATGTATGCGCAGCATAAGCAGATCGATTTAGGTGAATTTACGGTTGAGGTTGATTTTCATACCAATCGGGAATCGCAGGAGCGTATTGAACGCCGAGTTGTATTCCGGCAACCTGTGTCACAGGACTTGCAAGAAAAACTTCTCAATGTCTGTAGTAAAACCCCGGTGACTAAAACTTTGTTACGTAGTTTAGACATTCACACCATGATTCTTTAAGACTAAAGTGCTATTGTGCTTGGGCAAAACATAATTCTAAGTGCAATTGTGAGAGGGATCTGAAATCGCAATTGCACAGTAAAAAAGCAGGCACAAAAATGATTACCTTACATTATCTACAATGCTCACGTTCGTTTCGTATCCTGTGGGCATTAGAAGAACTTGGGATGGATTATCAGGTTGAGTATTATCAAAGGCTGCCGAGTTATGGGGCACCAGAGAGTCTCAAGAATATTCATCCTTTGGGTAAAGCACCGATTCTGGTAGATGATGACGAGGTGATTGTAGAGTCTGCCGTGATTCTGGATTATTTACAACAACAGTATGATTCTCAACAACAATTCAAGCCAACATCCGACAAAGACCAACGGCAGTATGCTTACTGGATGCACTATGCTGAAGGTTCTTTAATGCCTTTGCTGGTGATGACCTTGGTGATGAATAGTGTTAGCAAGCATGTACCCTGGGTAATTCGTCCGATTGCAGAGAAAATTACCGGTGGGGTAAAAGCCAGTTTTGTTCGTCCACGGGTAAAAGAACATATTCTGTATCTTGAGCAATATTTATCAGAACATGATTATTTTGCGGGTGACTTTTCGTTTGCGGATATTCAAATGGCCTTTCCACTGATTGCCATTCAAAATCGCTTGCATGGCAAGTATCCGAATATTCAGGCTTTTGTTCAACGTGTTCAGCAACGTTCTGCCTTTCAAAGGGCGGAGCAGAAAAGCTTGCATTCGCAGTGCGCCTAAAATTGAAGATTAAAAAAGGGGAGTACATTGCTCCCCTTTTTAATCGGTATCTGTTTAGCGTTTGATCACAATCGAATCAATGCCACTATGTTGTAAGGTTTGTTGCGCTGCAAGTGCTGAGTCCTGGCTATCATAAGGGCCAGAGAACACACGATACCAGGTCTGACCATTTTCTACACTTTTCACCACATCTGCAGACAAGCCATTCAGGATAATTTCGGCACGACGTGCATCGGCACTGTCAGGATCAGGATAGCTGCGAACTTGTAAAATATAAGTTGCGTGTGCCGGTGCAACTGGCTCAGCTGGCGTGAGACCTGCTGGATCTTCTGCTGCTGGGGCTTCAGGTTTTGGCGATTCAATGATCACCACATTCCCTTGCTGTTTGGTCTCAGGGACTGCCTGTTCAGGAATTGGAGTCACTTGCTGTTGAGGCAGCAAATCATAGAAACGGTAATCTTTATTGGTGTTTTCTTCCTGGTAATGCTCGGAAGTGACCTGATTTTTGGTCGGGACAGGTTGCCAAGGCTGCCAAAGCATCAGCATCACAGCTACACATAGGATCGCAAGAATAGCGACAAGCATTCCTAACCACTTCGGAATGAGTGGTTTTTTAGGCTTGTTTGGTCGTTCAGATACACCACGTTGCGTTTTTCCAAACACCGGAAATTCCTCTTGATCCTATTGATTTATTTGTAACTTGAGTTTACTTAAAAACAAAGCATTATGTTTAAAAATAATGCTTTGTTTACCATATTGTTTAACAATGATGGCTTAAGTTTACATGGCTTTAAGCTTTGCTGATTACATCGTCTCAGGAGCGGATACACCGAGCAATTCTAAGCCATTGCGTAATACTTGCTGTACGTTGATTGAAAGCAACAAACGCGCTTGTGTCAGTGCCACATCATCGCCCAATACTTTATGTTCATTGTACCAAGCATGGAACAGGGCAGCTAACTCTTTAAGATAGTTACCAATCTGATGCGGTTCATAAGCATTGGCTGCACGCACCAGAATATCAGGATAAGCAGCAAGTTTAGACAAGATCTCAGTTTCAGCATCGAGTTCCAAACGGTTGGCATGTTCGCGTGCTGCGCTGAAGTCGAAATTAAGACCAGTCGTTGCTGCTTTTTCTAACATACGGCAAATACGTGCATGCGCATATTGGATGTAATACACTGCATTGTCTTTGCTTTGTGAAACGGCAAGATCAAGATCAAAGTCGATGTGCTGTTCAGATTTACGCATCACATAGTAGAAACGGGCAGCATCGTTACCCACTTCCTTACGCAAGTCACGTAAAGTCACGAACTGACCTGAACGCGATGACATTTGCACCATCTCGCCACCACGCCATAAGCTCACGAACTGAACCAAAAGTACGGTGAGTTTCTTCGAGTCATAACCCATGGCATCAATGGCAGCTTTTACACGTGAAATATAACCGTGGTGGTCAGAACCCCAGATATCAATCAGGTCAGTATAGCCACGTTGTAATTTATTCAAGTGGTAAGCAATGTCGGATGCGAAGTAAGTGGTTTGACCATTACGACGTTTGACCACACGGTCTTTTTCATCACCGAATTCAGTTGATTTAAACCAGAGGTTGCCGTCTTTTTCGTAGAGGTAGCCACGTTGATCCAGTGTTGCAAGAGCTTCGTCAATCTTGTCGGTCAATGAATCTTCGCTGAACCACTTGTCAAAGGTGACACCAAAGTCAGCCAGGTCATCTTTGATATCCTCCAGAATGGCATGTAAGGCCGCTTGATGGAACACACGATAAGCTGCACCCAAGTGTTGTTGCGAGTTCGCAATCAAGCCATCAATATGCTTTTCTTTATCGCCTGAAAGCACAACTTTATTGCCTTCAGCATCAAGTTCTTCAGCAAATTGCACATCTTCTGGTACATCTTTATAGATGTCAGCAACGGCACGAACGTGTGCATCGCCATCTTTATCAATAATTTCTTGTGCGATTTCTTTAACGTAGTCGCCTTGATACGCATTTTTAGGGAAAACCAGTGTTTGCCCGGTCAATTCTAAATAACGTAAATAAGTTGAAGTCGCCAAGATATCCATCTGACGTCCAGCATCGTTGACATAGTATTCGCGATCAACTTTTGCACCCGTTGCTTCGAGTAAGTTCGCAACGGTCATGCCATACGCTGCACCACGACCATGGCCGACATGCAGGCTAGAGGTCGGGTTTGCCGACACAAATTCGACCTGAATTTTTTTAGCTGCATTGGCTTGGCTGCGACCATAGGCATCTTTTTGTGCCTGAATCTGGTCGAGCACCGCATAGCGCTGGTCTGCATTTAAAAAGAAGTTAATAAAACCCGGACCTGCAATTTCTGCTTTGGTAATGTCGGCCACTTCTGGTAGTGCTGCCAGAATTTTTTCAGCCAGGTCACGTGGTTTCATGCCTGCGGTTTTAGAACCGATCATGGCAATATTTGAAGCAAAGTCTCCGTGACTTCGGTCTTTGGTACGGGTTAAATGGCTCGTGTTGGTCCAATCTGAAGGGAGTACACCTTGCTGTTGCAGGGTTTGTACCGCATGATCAAGAGCTGCTTGTATTGCCGTATTCATAGTTACCGAAAATAAATGTCGCGGAAAAACGTCAAATATAGCAAATTTTGCAGGCTTAAGGGGAGAGTGATTTAGCTGGAATTGACATATTCCGGTAAATCTTTTGTCAGTTCTTATTTTTGTCGTTACAGAGTAGATGCTATGCTATTGAATAACATAGCATCTTTCGATTTTTTAATCTTCTAAAATCTGTTCCAGCAATTCATCACTAGGCGCAAAATAATAAGCGCCGTCGATTGCAGTGGTGAAATGCAACAAACGGTCATGGATGCCATCTCCGGCTGTTCCAAACATGCGTTTCAGCATTTCATCAATAATGCTTAAATTATTGGTATACGCCACAAAGAAAAGCCCCTGTTCACCCTTGCCATCGCCATAAGGCAGGCTGTGGCGCAAGATTTCCATTTCTTCGCCTTCATCATCTTCCACCACGGTGCGCGCGACATGGGAGTTTTCCGGTTTGACGTCATCATCCAGTTCAATCGATTCCAGTTTGGTACGACCAAACACATGTTCCTGTGCATCGACTTTGAGCTGGCGCCATTTGACCAGATCATGGGTATAACGCTGGGCAAAGATAAAGCTGCCATCTGCAAATGCACCCGCTTGTTCAGGCAGTAAAGCCGCTTCAGCACGATCGTCAGGGAATTGTGGATTCTCTGTTCCATCAATAAAGCCGGTCATGTCGCGACCGTCAAAGAAACGGAAGCAGGCACGCTCATCCAGTACCTCAACTTTATCCTGAATGCCGGTAAAGAAGGCCTGGCTCATGGCAAAGCAGATATCTGCACGGGCACTGGCAATATGGATAAAGACATCAGCGGGCACCACCGGCATGTTAAATGCGCCACTTTGAGGGTCAAGTTGTTTAAAACCTGCAGGTGTTTGCGGGTAGAGTCGAGCCCAAAGTTCAGGACCAAATGCAATGGCTGTTTTAATCTGGTCATTCGGATGTTGCGTGATTAAACGGTCACGCGTAGACAGTAGCGCTTCAATCTGTTGTTTTAATTCGGCAATGGTGAGGTCTTTTAAACGTAAAACAATAAAGCGAGCATGATCAGAAGGTAATGGAAGAATGACAGATTGCGCAGTCATTAAAATCTCCTTAGCTTTTAAGGGATAAAAAGAATAATTGTGCCTGATGTCGCTGCAGCTGAGTAGCATATTTGTGCAATTTTATTGCCTGTAATGTCATCCGGTCTTGCTTTAAATCGATATAATTTAGTTTTTATGAGTTGATAACATTGTTATGTCTGTGCAGGTCTGGTTTGCTTTTATGTTGGCGTGCTGGGTGATTAGCATTTCACCGGGCGCAGGTGCCATCGCTTCCATGTCGAGTGGTCTCAATTATGGCTTTCGGCATGGCTACTGGAATGCAATTGGTTTGCAAGTGGCATTGATTGTTCAATTCATGATTGTGGCTGCAGGGGTGGGGGTGCTGTTTGCAACCACACCCTGGGCGTTTCAGGCGGTAAAATGGTTTGGCGTGGCTTATCTGGTTTATCTGGCATATAAACAGTGGACTGCACCGATTCAAACTATTGAGATTGAGCAGGAACAATATCAATCCGCTTTCGCCTTAATCATGAAAGGTTTTGTGGTGAACATGAGTAACCCTAAAGCGATTGTGTTTTTGCTTGCAGTGTTGCCACAGTTTCTGGATTTGAGCCGACCGCAATGGTTACAGTACCTGATCATGGCCATTACCATGGTGAGTATCGACCTGATTGTGATGGCGGGTTATACCGGGCTGGCATCCAAAGTTCTCAGATTACTGCGCTCACCAACACAACAAAAGTATTTAAATCGTGGGTTTGCCGTGATGTTTAGCAGTGCAGCACTCCTATTAAGTGCGATCCAACAATCAGGTTAACAGCCTGATTAGGCTGTTTGAGTCTGGCTTTTGAGTTTTTGCACAATGAAAATTGCGGCGAAGCACAACGACATACATAGCACAATGCTTAAGCCAGTGGAAATATTCAGGGCCGCACTCGACCAGAGACCGACGGTCACGCCGACCTGAGCCATTATAAAGGCCCAGATCACCATTTGTTTTGGAGAATGGGCCAGCAGACGAGCGCTTAATGCTGGAATCACCAATAGGGCGCCCATCAGTAAGGAGCCCACTGCACGTAACGCCAGAACGGTAAATAAAGCCAGTAATAACATAAAGATCAGGCGCTGCCAGTTGGCACTGACGCCTTCACTCATGGCAATATCGGGATCAATCGCAATCTGGATCTGCGCTGACCATGAACGGTACAGCACGACCAATGCAGCTGCAATGACCACAGCGAACATCGGCAAGTCAGCCCATTCGATACTGAGCAGATCACCAAATAAATAGCTCAGCAACTCTGGGCGCAAGCTTGGCACCTGCTGGATCAACAGCAGGCCAGAACAGAGCAGGGTGGCAGAGCTTAAAGCCAGCAGTGCATCATTCGGCAGGCGCGAGTCATGCAGCACCCATAAAATCGCCACCAATAAGCCTGCCAGAAAGGCCACACCGAGCCACAATGGTAAATTTAGGATGCCCGCAATCGCGACCCCAAGCAGGGTGCCATGGGCCATGGTATCGGCAAAGAACGACATTCTGCGCCACAGCATCAGGCAGCCGAGTGGTGCGGTCAGGAACACCAGCAATGACCCCATGATCCAGGCGGGTAACAGGAGTTGTAACCATTCCATCATGGCTTAGACCTTTGGCTCAGGGTGAATATGGGGGCGTGGATCATGTGAGCAGGGCTCGGCATGATCGCTGTGTCCGCAGTGATTGTGATGATGCTGATAGAACATCCGTTGAGTGCCAAAAATGGCCTGATACTCAGGGTGTTGTTGAATGCTTTCAGGTAAACCGCTACAGCAAATATGTTTATTCAGGCAGACTACACGATGAGTCCCTTGCATGACCCACTGTAAATCATGGGAGACCATCAATACGGCACAGCCATAGCGTTCTGGCAGACTGCGTACATATTCGTAGAGTTCCGCCTCAGACTGGATGTCCAGACCTTGCATCGGTTCATCCAGTACCAGAATGTCAGGCTGGCGTAATAGCGCCCGTGCCAGTAAAACCCGTTGCCGTTCGCCCCCAGAAAGCTGCTGTACTTTAGATGACTGTAATTTCAGGATACCCGTATCACGAATAACTTCTGCACGTAAATCTGCTTCGCAAATTTCCAGATCCAGTAAGTCCTGTACTCGTAAAGGCAAACTGGCAGAAGGATTAAACTTTTGCGGAACGTAAGCCAGCTTTAATTTCTTTGAGAAATGTATTTTGCCTTTGGTCGGCGACATGATCCCGAGTAGCACTTTAATTAAAGTTGATTTACCTGCGCCATTGGGACCGATCAGCGTCACAATTTCTTTTGGATGCAGCGAAAAATCCACATTTCTTAAAATATCCCGTTCATCACGTTGAACCGAGATACTCTCCAGTTGAATAAGTGGAGTGCTTACTGAAGTGTGCTGCACTGATGACATTTTCCAGAAATTTCAATAATGCTATGTTGAGCAGAAAACTGGTCTGAGGCAGCAAGTTGGTCCAGTTGTTGAATCAGTCCCTGTGCAGAAGCTTCTTTAACAGAATGGCATTCGGTGCAAATCAGAAAGGCAGCCTGGTGTCCTTCTCGCGGATGACAACAGGGAATATAGGCATTAATAGAGGTCAAACGGTGAATTAGACCTTTTTCCAATAAGAAGTCTAAAGTGCGGTACACCGTTGGCGGTGCAGCAGGGCGGTCGGCCTGACCTTTTATCTTGGCCAATAAGTCATAGGCACCCATTGGTGCAGAGGCATTCAAAATGAGTTCAAGCACTTCTTTACGCAAAGGTGTCAGGCGTGCACCAACCGCAGTACATAAAATCTCTGCTTCAGCAAGTCGCGCTTTAATATCGTGATGACCGTGCACACCATGTAAAGCATTGTCATGTTCGTGTGAACAAGAACTCATAGATTGACCTCATTATTTTTGTAGAGCCTATTGATTCTTCACTGGCACCTAATGGCTCGCTGATGTTTCAATAGCCCTATTATCATAACATGCAATTTAGGATAACTAGCTATATAAGTGAAAGGCACGACGGATCGTGCGGCAAATCTGAAAATAGACATAGGTATTTTACAACTTTTGTTATATTATAACATGCTTCGCCAAACTGAGTAATCTTGTGATGTCCCGCCTAATCGTTCTCGTCTTGTTTTCAATGTTAAGCACATGGGGCTGGACACAAAGCTTGGTGGTTTCAACACATCCCATTTACCTGATTGCAAAAGAAGTTACAGAAGGGGTAGAAGAGCCGGTTCTTCTGCTAAAAGACCAAAGTGGCCACGATGTACAACTGACCCCGGCGCACCGTAAAGCAATTCAGGATGCCTCTTTGGTGATCTGGCTTGGCAAGTCGCACGAAGCGCCACTGGAAAAGATGTTGAGTCACAATCGTAAGGCGATTGCCTTGCTGGACTCGGGAATCTTGACGGTGTTGCCGCAACGTAACCTGCGTGGCGCATCATTGGCCAATACCGTAGATAGCCATGTCTGGTTAGAACCGAACAATGCAGTACGGATCGCTTTCTTTATCGCGACCTTGCGTTCACAGCAAAATCCGGAAAATAAAGCCAGATATATGGCCAACGCCAAAGCATTCTCACAGCAGATGCTGCAGGCATCACAACAATATGAAAGCTCAAGCAAGGCCAAAAGCTACTGGTCTTATCATGATGCCTATCAGTATCTGGAAAGAGCGTTAAATCTGAAATTTGCAGGGGCTTTGACCGATGATCCGCATATTGCACCGACCGCAGCGCAAATTAAGTACTTAAGAGACAATCGTCCGCAGAATAAAATGTGCTTATTGGCCGAAACGACAGCAAGTTCGAGTCAGTACCAAAAAATGAACCCGGTAGTTTTCCAGTCCGTGGATGAAAGCATGCGTGGTGAGGACAATTTTGTAACAGCGTGGAAAAAATTGGCTTCAAAAACCGATAAATGCGTAATAAGTGCACAAAATTGATGAAAAAAATAAAAATCAATTGACTCTAGCGTCAAAAAATATGGTAACGAAAAAACCAGACTTAAGTCGAGAAAAGATTGCATGTTCAGGGGTGTAACTCTATAATGCCTGCGATTCGAAACGATCATGATTAAAACTTGTCAAGCAGTTCTGCTGTAAGTGGGTAAAAAATGAGCCAAACTAGTCGCATGATTGACCGACGATTAGCAAAAGCTTTGGTCTTCTTACAAGCATGTATGATTCCCGTTGCCGCTTTGCTGGCATGGGCAATGAAAGACACAACTGCTGCTTTGAGTGCTGCGCTTGGGGCTTTGGTATGTTGGTTGGCACATTGTTATTTTGCTTGGCAGTCGTTTAGAACGGCAGGCGCAAGAGCATCAAAACAAGTCATGCTGAATATGTACCGAGGGATGCTCGGTAAGTTTGCGATTGTGATCGTGGGTTTTATATTAATTTTGAGCAATGTTAAACCGCTGTCACCGGTTGCATTGTTTTGTGGATTTATTCTCGTACAAGCGATGTCGTGGGTCGCGCCATTTTGGGTGGCGCGTCTACAAAAGCGAGTGTAAGACACATTTTAAGATTTTTGGAAGTAGAAGCGGAATCATTGCCATCCGCACGATTCGTTTCTCTTCTTTTTAATGATTGACATTGACCAGGTGTGATTTATGGCTGCTGAAGAACATGCCCTGACTTCGACCGAGTATATCAAGCATCACTTGACCAATATGACCTATGGCAAAATGCCTGACGGTACATGGAAATTGGCTGAGACTGCTGAAGAAGCTCAATCGATGGGGTTCACTGCAATTCACTTGGATTCAATGGGTTGGTCTATCGGACTTGGTGTTATTTTCTGTTTGATGTTCTGGATTGTTGCCAAAGCTGCTAACGCAGGTGTGCCAACAAAATTCCAGTCAGCAATCGAAATGATTATCGAGTTTGTTGACTCAAGTGTTCGTGATACTTTCCACGGCAAATCACGCTTAATTGCGCCATTGGCATTAACCATTTTCGTGTGGATTTTCCTCATGAACTTAATGGACTTAATCCCGGTTGACTGGGTTCCTTACCTAGCTCAACAAATTGGTGCAAGTGTGTTTGGTATGGACCCTCACCACGTGTATTTCAAGATTGTTCCATCTACTGACCCTAACATTACTTTAGGTATGTCTTTGTCAGTATTTGCCTTGATCTTGTTCTACAGTATTCGTGAGAAAGGGATCGGCGGTTTCGTCGGTGAATTGGCACTTAACCCATTCAACCCAAGTAACAAATTTGCAAAAGCGTTATTGATTCCAGTGAACTTAGTTTTGGAATTAGTAACTTTCCTTGCTCGTCCAGTTTCGTTGGCTCTACGACTGTTCGGTAACATGTATGCGGGTGAGTTGATCTTCATCTTGATCGCATTATTACCGTTCTGGATCCAGTGGGCGTTATCTGTGCCTTGGGCTATCTTCCACATTCTCGTAATCACGCTGCAAGCATTTATCTTTATGATGCTGACCATCGTTTACTTGAGCATGGCAAGCGAAAAGCATTAATGGTATTGCCTAACTGTCACCTGATGGTTGGGCTTAAATTTTAGTTTAATTTGGTAATAACCTAACCTCTGAGGAATTTTTCATGGAACTCACTTTAGGTCTAGTTGCAATTGCATCTGCTATCTTGATCGCTTTCGGTGCTTTAGGTACTGCGATTGGTTTCGGTCTTTTAGGTGGTCGC
>PJTY01000057.1_pt1 | contig 116620 bp, 96 predicted proteins | sample 1512121 | NCBI WGS metagenome assembly PJTY01 (sample SAMN08177680, study PRJNA422409) | Soil metagenome, whole genome shotgun sequencing project. | isolation source: Soil enriched (2) on filter paper: alkali lignin treatment | place: USA: Madison | collected 2015-01-15
CAGGCCACAACAGGCCCAGTGTCGCGGGATGGAGCAGCCCGGTAGCTCGTCAGGCTCATAACCTGAAGGTCGTAGGTTCAAATCCTACTCCCGCAACCAACACACACACACGCCGCCTCGGATACCCCCAAGGCGGCTTTTCTGTGTCCGCAAATCATCACACGCGGCCGACGGGCAGGCCATCCGTCATCGCAGGCGGGCAACCGCGACCTTGGCGCATTCCTCGTCCAGTCCGGCAACCCCGGTCAGCGAGCCGCCCGACACCGCGACGATGGCTATGATCCTGCCGTCCCGCATCACGGGAAAGCCACCGCCGCGCAAGACCCCAATCTCGGGATCAGCGGCCGCTTCCGCGATCAGACGCGGATTACTCTTCGATTGCCTTTCCACTTCACCCGACGCCATCGCGTAGCGGGCGACGATCCGCGCCTTGGTGCGCGCGATCAGTTGCGATCTCACGCCTGCGCCATCGCCTGATAACAGGACTACAGGCGCACCAACGCTATCGGCGATCAGCACGCTGACAGGGACATGCCGGACAGCACAGTCTTGTTGCGCCGCTTGCGCGGCGGCCAGCGCATCGGCGAGGGATGGCCCCGGCGCACGCGGCAGATTCTTGGGCATGGCAGCGATCGTCGCGGCGAGCGAAGGTGCTGTCTGGACCGGGGAGCCCTGATCCTGGGCTGATGCAGGACAGCCAAGGCTGACGGTCGCGATCAGCAGCAACAGGCCATTGCGATGGGCAGGGTTCATCTTGGGGGCTTTCTTCGCCATTGCGATCACCAGGCCGGCTGGGTGGCGTAGAAGCGCTGCCAGAAGGCGATTTTTTCGGGTGATGCCACCGGGATGGCGCTGAAATGGTCGCCCAGTTCCATCACCTGCGGACGGTTCGGGTCATAGGCCGGCCATGCCGGCAGGCCCGATCCATTGGGATCGCCGGTCTTGATGATGTTCGCCCAATAGCTGGACATGATGTCCGCGATGCGACGATCCTCCGCCGTCCACGGCACATCGGGCATCGCGTCGAGACTGTTGAAGGCATAGGGAATTTCCGAGCCATGAAAGGCGCCGCGCAGGTCGTGCTGCGGGCCGGGCATGGCATGGGTCCAGAAATAGGTGTGCAGTGGCTGCTGGTTGGCCTTGCGCCAAAGCGTTCCCCACAGCCAGGTCGAGATGCGGCTGTTGTCGCGCGCCGACGCATTATTCTGCAGCGCGGCCTCCTCGTCCGTCCGGGCGGGGTAGAGCTTCAGGAAGTCATCAGCCAGTGCGCCGAACTTGCGTCGCGCCGCCGTCTGGAACTGGACGACGGTAACGCTGGTCTGCGGCATGCCAGCGCGGGGCGGCGTGGTGCTGGCGCGCAGCGCGGGAAAGGCGGTTTCGGGGACCGCGCCGGTCTCGTCCTTGTTGTTGCCCGCGACATAGGCGACCGGCTGCTGGCTGCCGGCCCGATAGCTGTCCCAATAATTGCGGGGCAGCACCCAGCCATCGACCACCGGACGGAACAGCGGCGGCTTGCCGTCGCTGCCGGTCTCGACACTGGCGTCGATCGTCGCGCTGCCCTCGATCAGCTTTTGCCACGGCATGGCGCGCAATTCGGCCAGGCTGGTCGCCCCATGCGCCTGCGCATAATCCTGCCCCGCCGTTTCGGCGCTCTTGAGCGGCCGCCAGGAGACCGAGAGATAGCGCAGTTCCGTGTCGCGCGGATAACGGGCATGGCTCTGGGCGATGCCGGCGCGAAACAGCCCCTTGGCGAGCGGCGACAGGGTCAGGAAACCGACCGATCCCGCCCCGGCCGACTGCCCGCCGATCGTCACCTTCTCCGGGTCGCCGCCGAACGCGGCGATATTCCGCTGCACCCATTGCAGCGCGGCGATATCGTCGAGCAGGCCGTAATTGCCCGAGGCGTCATGCCCCGATTCCCGGCTGAGTTCGGGCGTGGCGAGGAAGCCCAGCACCCCGACGCGATAGTTGAAGGTGACGACGACCACGCCCTTGCGTGCCAGCGCCTCGCCATCGAATTGCGGGCTGGCGCCGGTGCCGCCGATGAAGCCGCCGCCATAGATCCAGACATAGACCGGACGCTTCTCGCCATCGTCCGGCTTGGCGTTGGTCCAGATGTTGAGGCTCAGGCAATCCTCGCTCTGCTCCAGCCCCTTGGCCATTTCGCCGCCCGGTTGCGGGCAGGCGGGGCCGAAGCGATCGGCATTGCGCACGCCGTTCCAGGCAAGGGGGGCGACGGGCGCGCGCCAGCGCAGCGGGCCGACCGGCGGGGCGGCATAGGGAATATTCTTGAACACCGAAATGGACGGATCGCGGCCGACCGCGCCCGTAAGCAGGCCGGTCTCGACCCTGATCGGTCCCGGTGCGGTCACGGGCTTCCGGCTGTAGCCGACCAGGTCGCCCGATGCGAGGACATGGCCCTGCATGGCTTGCTTGAGCGCGTCGAAGCGGGGCGGGGTATCGAAGGTCAGAACCGTGTCCAGCGCGAAGACCTGCACATGATAGGCGTGCCGATCCGTGTCATGGGCATGGGGCCCGGCATAGGGCGCGGCGGCGCCATGGACATTGGGGCCATAAAGGCTGCCCGCCGGCGGTGTGGCCATGGCTTGCGGCAATGACAGGGTGATGGCCGGGACATTGTAGAGCGTCAGCTGGATGCTGGTGCCGGCCTGCGGATCGGCTGGGTTTAGCTGGCCCTGCATGACGATGGCATAGCTGCGCGTGCCCTTGGGACCGGCGCTCCACTTAAGACCTGGAAAGCGGTTGTCGCCATATTGGGTATTGTCCACCGGGATGTCGCCGTCTGTGGCGAAGGACGGGCTGGTCACTTGCAGATGCTGGCCCGCGCCGACCTCCGCGATCAGCAATTGCCGGTCGTGGCCGATGCTGGTCGGCATCGGCTGGGCCGTGGCGGCCGCGATGCCCAGCGTCATCGCGGCCAGGCTCACCAGTGCGATGCGAGAATGTGCCAAAGTCATGCCGTTCCCCTCACTGCGCCGCTGGCGCAAAGCGGCCGGGCTTGGCCAGCCAGCCGTCAATATGGTCATAAGTGGTCTTGAGCGTGTCGCCATAGGCGCCCGGTACCGGCTCGCATTTGGTGCAGGTCGTATACATGTGCGTCGCCCCCTCGACGAAGGCGATCGACTTGTCCTTGCTGCGGGCGAGATTGTAGATCGTCTCCGCCGCCAGATATTCCCAATGGCCGGTCATGCCCATCACCAGCAGCGGCTCGCCGATGCCCTGCACATTGCCGGGCGGGCTGGCATAGGTGGACGTCCATTCCACGCCATGCACGCCGGTCGCGTCATAGCCAAAGTCGGGGCCGGTGCGGATCGCATAATTGTTGAGATAGTTGCGCACCGTGGTCTTGAGCGCCCCGCGCATCAGCGAGGGTGTCATGCTGCGGAGATTTTCCGGCACGCGCACGGTCGGCACGATGCCGGTCGTCACCCGGCCATCAGCATGGAGCAGGGGCCAGGCCTGCCGCGTATGCGCCATCAGCCGGACATCCTGGGAGAAGAGCTTGTTGTTGCTGCCCAGCAGGATCGCGCCGGGCACCACATAGGGCGCGTCGTCGGCAAAAGGCCCCTTGCCCGTCTCGATATCGGCCAGCATCGCCTGCGCGCGCGCGAGCAGCCTGTCGCTGCGACGCCCCTCGGCCTGGAGGAAGGCGCGGGTGAAGGCCGCCGAATAGGCAGAGCCGGTCGGTCGGAAGCCGTTGGCGGGATCATACATGTCGAGCGCGGGATCGGTCGCCATGCCGCTCGCCTCGTCCCGCACGGCGGGATCGATGCTGAACAGCGTCATGGCAGCCAGGCCCCAGTTGGAATCGACCAGCATCAGCCCGTCCGCTGCCGGAAGGCCGGCCAGCGTGTCGGGGCATTTCCAGATCCGCTCGGCCGACTGGCAGGCCTTCACCCCCTGTTCGGCGATCATCTGATAGGCGCTCATGATCGTGCCGCCGCCGCTATGGCCCAGCAGCACGACATGCTCGACGCCGGGTTGCTGGCGCAGCCAGGCGACGCCGGCCTTGATCTCCAGCAATATCTGGTCGAGCATGCCGTCATTGGAGACGCCCGACTTGCTGGTCGAGTTGTTGGCGCACAGCACCCGATAACCGCGCCGCGCCAGTTCGGCGCAGCCTGAAAAGCTCAGATAATCGGCGGAGGAGTGCATGATGAGCACGGCCGTGCCGGCCTTGGCGCCGAGCACGTTCGGTTCATAATAGGCACCCGGCACGCCGGGGGCCAGATGGACGAAGCCGGTGCGGACGGCCGGCGCCTGCTCTGCCTGTGCCGGCTGGCCCCCGGTAAGGGCCAGCACGGACAGCAGGACAAGGGCGGTTGCCTTGATCGGGTGCATGGTCGGATCAGCCCTTGATGCGGAAGCCGATCATGAAGGCGCGGCCGGTCGGGTCATCCGAAAATTCATAGGATGCGCCGGCCGATGTCGTGCCGCTATAATAGCCGCTGAGTGGCGGCTTGGCGTCGAACAAATTGGTGACGCTGAAATAGAGCGCGCTGTCCGCCATCTTCCAGCCCGCCCCGGTGTTGAGCGTGACCGTCAGGTTCGTGGTCGCGAAATCCTTCACATATTCCTGACCCTCGGCGAAGACATGGGACGCGACGCCGCTGCGACGGAATTTGTTGCGATAGCGCTCGAACAGGTCGATCGACACGGTATCGCTCGGCTTGAAGTTGATGAAGCCGGCCAGTGTCACGCTGGGGCTGGGCATCAGGCCATTGAGGCCCCAGCCGGCGCCGCCCTGGTCGATGGTCGGGATGCCGGGCTGCTCATAATAGATATGCGGTTGATAATTGACCATCAGGCGCAAATTGAGCGGGTGGTCGCCGATATGGGTGGCATAGTCAGCCTCGCCGTCGATGCCCCAGGTCTTCACCTTCGCGATATTATAGGGCTGGATATAATAGGCCGTGGCATTGCCCGCTGCATCGCGCTGGATCAGCGAGCAGTAGATGGACGATCCGCCGCTGTCGACGCAGCCCTTCTGCACGGCGGCGTTGAAGCCCTGGATCACCGAAATCGCGTTGCTGACGACGGTATGATAATAATCGGCGGTCAGCGTCAGCCCCGGCACGAAGTCGGGCTTCAGCACGATGCCGGCGGTATAGGTCTTGCCCACTTCCGCTGTCAGGTTCGGATTGCCCATGTTGATCGAGGGCAGATAGGCGGTGACGTTGGGCGTCTTGGTCGTGTCGGTGTAATTGCCATAGACCGTCGTTACCGGCTGATAGAGGTCATAGAGGGTGGGGGCTCGGATATCGCGCGACGCCGTGCCGCGCAGCTTGATCTGGTCGTTCACTTCCCAGACGCCGCCGACCTTCCAGGTCGTGTAATGGCCGCTGGTGCTATAGTCGGTATAGCGGGCCGCGCCGTTCAGCGTCAGCGACTTGGCGAAGGCGACATCCTTCAGCAGCGGGATTTCGACCTCGATCGCGGCTTCCTTCACGCTCTGCGACACGGTGTCGCTGTTGGGGAAGGTGGTCGGGTAGAGCACGGTGGCGCTGGTGCAATTGTAGCGCAGGCCAGTGCAGTCGGCGAGGTCGGTTGGCAGCACGCTGCTCGCCGCATTGAAGCGCTGCTTGCGCCATTCGCCCGACAGCGCGACATTGACCGGACCGGCCCAGGTGTCGAACACCGGACCACTGATCGACACGTCGGCCGAATCCTGGATCGTGTGGGTGATGAAGACCGCCTTGCCCAGCACATAGTCGAGCGCTGCCGAACTGGCGGAGTTCGCTCCGAACAGATTGAGCGGAACGCAATCGCCATAGGCGGACGGGTTGGTCAGCGATGCCTGGCAGACGATCTGCCCGGTCGTCGGGCTGACCACCGCATCCAGCGCGGCCGCCAGCTTCTGGTTGTTGGGCATGTTGTCGACCGTGGTCTGCAGCCGCGAATAGCCATGGGTGTAGGTGGCGTTCCACTTGAAGTCCGCCAGCGACCCTTCGATGCCGACATTGCCATAATATTGGTTGGTCTTGGACGATGCTTCAATGCGCGGCGCGCCGCTCAATATCTCGTTCATGGTGAAGGTGCCGGCACCGGCCAGCGCCGCCTGAGCGGCGGGCGACAGGAAGGCGTTGCTGCTGCTGAAGGTCAGGCCGGTCAGCTGGTTCCAGCCGGTATAGCTGCTGTTCCTCTTGATGTTGGCCGCGCCCTGGACATAGACATGGATGTCGTCGGTCAGATCATAGTCGAACCGGGCAAAGGCCTGGGTGCCGCGCGAGGGCGAGGACATGGAGCTGTTCTGATAGGCGCCGTCGCCGCCGATCTGGCAGCAGGAGGAGCCGGAAGCCGTGCCCGCGACGAAGGGCACGATGTTGCCACTCTCATCGAACCTTTTGCCGCGCTGGGCGCCATTGCTGATGTAGCCGCCAAAGGTGTAGGTGGCTAGGCGCACGTCGGTCGCCAGATAATAGGGGTTGGCGGCCGTGCCGGCGCCCTGCATGGCGGCCAGATTGTCCCAGCTGCGGTCATAGGCGCGGTTGAGGATGCCGTCATATTCGCGATGCTGGACGCTCGCCTCGAAATGGCCGTGCTCGCCGACCTTGAAGCCGAAGGCGCCACCGATATCGCGGGTTGCGGCGTCACCGCGCTGCGAGATGCCGGCCTCGGCATGGGCGCGGAACCCATCGAAATTGCGGTTGAGGACATAATTGACCACGCCTGACACCGCGTCCGAACCATAGACGGCGGAGACGCCGCCGGTGACGACGTCGACCCGGCTGATCAGCTCCTGCGGGATCAGGTCGACATCGACGGTGGAATTGTAGAGCGTCGGCGGAATGCGGTGGCCGTCGAACAGCACCAGCGTGCGATAGGAACCCAGGTTGCGCAGGTTCAGCACATTGGCCGCGCCATTGCCGCCCTGCACGCCGGTGGCGTTGGAACCGGGATTGCTGAACTGGTTGCGCGATCCGGAAAAGACCGGAAGATTGTTGAGCGCGTCCGAAATGGTGCCGGCCGGCGCTGCGGCGGACAGTGCCTCGGTCGATACGGTGGTCAGCGGCGTCGGGCTGGCCGATCCATTGCGGATGATGCGTGATCCGGTAACGACGATATCGGCCGAACTGACATCCTTGGCAGCGTTGTCTTGTGCGGGCGCAGTGGGCGCGCCTTCTTGCGCCATGGCCGTCCCGGCCAGGCCCAGCAGGCTCGCGCTTGCCAGCAGTCGGCAAAAACTGAGATGCGATCTCATGATAATCCTCTCCTGAAATGTCCCTGTCGAGGATGGCCGGAACAGCCATCAAAGCGGGATTCGACAGGAGCGTGATGCCATGATGGGGCTGAGCCGAGGGTATATCTTCCTTGCCCGGCGAAATAAGTTTTGGGGCGCCCATGACGCTACGGATTCCACTCATGGGGCGATACCAATGCCATGATCGCCCTTTCGATCGCTCTCGCCCGGATGCGCACGCTAGGCTAGGCGATTGCATTCGAGAGGGAGACGGATGGACCGGCGTCATTTCATCATCATGGGACTGGCAGCGCTGCTGTCGCGCCCTGTCGCGGCGGCGACGGGCGCGCCCATGCGCCTCTATATCGGCACCCAGGGCAGCGGACCGGGGCAGGGGATATGGGCGGCCCGCTTCGATCCGGCGAGCGGAACCCTAGGCGACCTGAATCTGGCGGCCGAGGTCGAGCGGCCGACCTGGCTGGTGCGAGACCCGAACCGGCCGCTGCTCTATGCCGTCAGCGAGACCGGCAATGACGGGCAGGCACAAGGCGGCGTGCTGGGCTTTGCCATCGATCCGGCCACCGGCGCACTGATGCAGATCGGCCGCGTCGCGTCCGGTGGCGGCGGCGCGACGCATCTGTCGCTCGATCCGGTTTCGCGCACATTGTTCGTCGCCAATTACGGCACGGGGCAGGTGGCGGCGATCGCCCTGAAGCCCGACGGTTCGCCCGACGCCGTGCAATCGGTCCAGAGCCATGCCGGATCGGGGCCGCACCGGCGCCAGAAGGGGCCGCATGCCCATGCGGCGGTGATCGACCCCAGCGGCCGCTATCTCCTGTCACCCGATCTGGGGGCGGACCGGCTGTTCGTCTATCGTTTCGATCGCAGGACGCGCGCGCTCACGGAGCTTGCGCCGATCGCCTTCCCGCCCGGTTCGGGGCCGCGCCATCTGGTCTTCTCGCCCGATGGCCGCTTCGCCTTCCTCGACACCGAACTGACCGGGGAGGTCTATGCCTATCGCTGGGATGCGCGGCGCGGCGTGCTGACGCAGACGGCACGGGGCGCGCTCGACGCGCCCGATTTTGCCGGTACGCGCAGCGCGTCGGAACTGGCGGTGTCGGCCGATGGCCGCTTCCTCTATGTCGCCAATCGCGGCGCCAATTTGCTCCACCTCTTCGCCATCGACCGCCGGAGCGGCGCGCTCAGGGAACAACAGCGGATCGACTGCGGCGGGCGCGGACCGTGGAGCTTCGGGCTTGATCCCAGCGGCCGCTGGCTGATCGTCGCCAATCAGGCCTCGGGCAATCTCTCGGTCTTCGGCGCCGATCGTGCGACCGGCAAGCTCAGCCCCACGGCCAACAGCCTGGCTGTCGACAAGCCGGTGGCGATCGCCTTCTTTCCCTGATCCAGCGCACAAAAAAGGGGCCGCGCCATCCCGTCGGATGGCGCGGCCCCCTTTTTTCATGTGTTCACAGGGATCAGAAGTCGAAGCCGGCGGTCAGGCCATAGGTGCGCGGGGCGGCATTGGTGCCGTTGTCGCCGCTGTTCGTGCCGCCGATCTGGGTATGATAATCGGCGTCGGTCAGGTTCTTGCCCCACAGGCGGATGAACAGATGATCGTCCTTGCTCCACCAGGTGAGCGAGGCATCGATGGTCTGATAGGCCTTCTGCTTTACTCGCTCGTCCGGCGTGCCGACAAAGCCGCTATTATGGTAGAAATTGCCCGCCAGCGTGAACTTGCCGAAATCGGTCGGGATATCTAGCGAACCGCCGACACTGGCGGTGAAGGTCGGGGTGTTCTGCAACTTGTTGCCCGATGCATCGCCGATATAGAGGCAGTTGCCGCCCAAGGTCGTGTTGAGCGGGCTCAGCGTGCCCTGGCATGCCTGCGGCACCGTCTGCCCCGGCGCGATGATCTGGTTGAAGGTCGGGTTGGTCGCCAGATTCTTCACCAGCGTGAAGTCCGAAGACAGCGGGAAGGGCTGGCTCAGGATCGCGTTGGTGAAACCTGTATAGCGCGCATGGGTGTAGTTGACCCCGCCGAACAGACGGAAATTCTGAGTCACGCGCCAGGTGAAGTCGGCATCGATACCATAGATATGGGCGCCGTCGGCATTATAGGCGCTGTTGACGCCGGAAATGACCTGCTGAACCTGGATATTCTGTTCGTCATAATAATAGCCGGCGATGTTCAGCCGCACCTTGCGGTCGAACAGGTCCGACTTGATACCTATTTCATAGGCGTCGACGACATCGGGCTGGAGCAGCACGATCGGCGTCGCCTGCGGAATATAGGCGCCGCTGCGGAAGCCGCGATTATAGCTGGCATAGGCGAGCAGTTCGGGCGAGAAGCGATGGTCGAGCGACAGGCGCCAGGTCAGCTTGTTGAAGGTTTCGCTTTCCTCTACCGGGCTGGTGGTCGTCGTCACCCGTGTGTTGCCGTTATAGGATAGGGTATAGGCGTTGAGCTCGCGCTTGTCGCTGGTGTAGCGCAGGCCGGCGGTCAGGTTGGTGCTGGCGCCGAAGCTGTAAGTGCCCTCAGCAAAGCCGGCGAAACTGTCGAGCGTCTGATAATTGATATTGTCGCTATAGCCGTTGCCGCCGAAGGTGAAGAGGCCGGTGGTGCGAGCCGGGTCATTGCCTGCCTTGCCATGCATGTAGAAGCCGCCCAGCACCCATTTGAACGGGCCGCTGCCGTCCGACACCAGGTTCAGTTCCTGGGTGAACTGCTTGTCGAACTGGCTGTTGTCGATGACGATGCGCTTCTGGGTCGTGCCATCGGGATCGAAATAATAGTCGAAGGTTGACTTGCGATAGGCGGTGATGCTTTTCAGCGAAACGCCGCCGAAATCCTGCTCGACCGTCAGGCTGGAACCCCAGGCGCGGGTGCGCATATTGGGGTCGACATCGGAATAGATGTCATGATCGGGGTCGCCGCCCAGATCGACGATCTGTTGCGTCACATTCTGGCCCAGCGCATTGCGATCGAAATTGCGGAAGGCCGGTTCGCTGGCGTTGCGACCATTGGCGTCGGCCGCCAGCGTCACCTTGGTATCTTCGGTCGGTTCCCACAGCAGCTTGCCGCGCACGCCGAAATTCTTGCCGGCCTGCACATCGTTGCCGGTCAGCAGATTCTTGCCATAGCCGGTCTGGCGGTTCTCATATTGGCCAGCCAGGCTGAAGGCGATCTTGTCGGTGATGCCAGACGAGACATAGCCCGCCGCGTGGATCGTGTTGTAGTTGTCATAGCCGATCTCGGCCTTGCCGGTCAGGTCGTAGCTCGGCCCCATGGTGGTGATCTGGATCAGGCCGCCGGTCGCGTTGCGCCCGAACAACGTGCCCTGCGGTCCCTTCAGCACGGCTACCTGCTCGGTATCGAACATCGACTGGAGGATGCCAAAGGAGGCGCCGTAATAGACGCCGTCGACATAGACGGCGACCGGGTTCTCGATGCCTGGCCCCTGGCCGGTGGCGCCGATGCCGCGGATGCGCGGCAGACCGATGCCGCCAGTCGCGGTGGTGACGTTCAAAGCGGGGACGGTCGACTTGAGGTCGGCGGTGCTGGAAACGCCCGCGGCGCTCAACTGGCTATTGTCGAGCGCGGTGATCGCGATCGGCACATTCTGGGCATTTTCCGAGCGCTTCTGCGCGGTGACGATGATGTCGCTGATCGCCCCGTCGGTGACGGAGCCTTGTGGCGCGCTGTCCTGCGCGATGGCCGACCCGCAGGTCAGGATGAAAATTCCGGTGCTTGCCAGCAGAGCCAGACGGCGGGCTCCGGCGGTTGTGCCGCTCTTGCGCATATATCCTCCTCCCAATTGTCATGCTGCGCGGCAGGCGGCTGCACAATATTCTATTGCAACCGGGTCTGTCGCGTCGCCCTTTGGTGATTGAGCGGATTAATCAAGCTGCGGCGCGATGGGTTATAGGCAGTCGACAGCGCCTGATAATTTCTGCGATCCGCCGCATGCGCGCGCCCGTCGCTTCGACTAACAGACAGGCATCGGCCAAATGGGTCGCGTCGCTGCACAGGCATAAGAGGCGGACGCGCACCGGCGTTCCTGGGAGAGAGAGAAGTGAACCGTCGAGAGTTTATGGCAGCCGTTCCTGCCAGCGTCCTGCTCAGCCAGGTCGGGATTGCGAAGGCCGCACCGGGCAAGAAGGGCGTGTTGCTGATGAACCGCATCGCCCCTTCCCAGTCCGCGCTCTACACAGCCGGCGCGGATGGCGCGGGCGAGCGCAAGCTGCTGGCAGACTCTGCCTATGATTACAATGTGACCCTGTCGCCCAAGGGCGATCGCATCATCTTTACCTCCGAACGTAACGGCGATGGTCAGTCGGACCTGTTCATCGCCCTGCCGGACGGCAGCGGCATTCGCCAGTTGGCGCAGGGATCGTCGATGGACGATGCCGGCGTGTTGTCGCCCGATGGGCGCACGCTTGCCTTCGTGTCCACCCGCAACGGCTATCGCGCCAATATCTGGGTGATGGACGTGAAGTCCGGCGCGATGAAGCAGCTGACCGGCGTCGGTGATGTGCGCGGCAAGGCCGACAGCCCCGACTGCTACTTCCGCCCGGCCTGGTCGCCCGACGGCAAGTGGATCGCCTTTTCCAGCGATCGCGACACGAGCTGGCGCGGCCATGATGACGGGCGCGGCTGGGAACATACGCAGGAACTGAGCATCTACATGATCCGCGCCGACGGCACCGGCTTCCGCCAGGTCGCCAGCCGCAAGGGCTGGTGCCTGGGGTCGCCGGCCTGGTCGCCCGATGGCAAGCGGATCGCCTTCTATGAACTCACCACCGAAGCCACCTGGGGCGCGCGTCGCCCCGAATGGATCGGCCGGGTGGAGTCGCAGATCGTCTCGGTCGATGTCGCCACCGGCGCGCGGATCGAACATACCAACAGCGCGGGGCTGAAGGTTGCGCCGCATTTCCTGTCCAATGACGAGATCGGCTATCTGCTGAAGGGCGGGCCGGAAGAGGGCATCGCCTACACCTCGGGCCGCCTAGGCTTCAAGCGGGCGGGCCTGCGCTCGCCGCGCTGGTCGGCCGACGGCAAGTCGGTCTTCTACGAGGTCGTCGCCTTCCGTCCGGTCCGGCCGCTGCTCAAGCCGCTTTATGGCTGGGACGCGGATTATGAATATCGCCATATGGACGTGTTCCCGATCCTCTCGCGCCAGGGCATGCTGGCCTTCACCGAAAAGCAGCTCGGCAACAGCTCGATCGTCTCGATGAAGCCGGACGGTAGCGGTCGCCGCGTCGTCTTCGATGCCTCCAACAAGGGCCTGAACCCGGAAATGGTGAAGAAGGGGCTGTCGGGTGCTTTCCAGCCGGCCTGGTCGCCCGATGGGCAATGGATCGCCTTCGGCATGGGCACCTGGTTTGCCGAGCGCTCCTATGCCAAGGCGACCTTGATGCGGGTAAAGGCCGATGGCAGCAGCTATGAGGCGCTGACCGACGGCCGCGTTCATTCCGGCTTCCCCAGCTACTCGGCGGACGGCAAGGAAATCGTCTTCCGCGTCTGGGGCGATGATGAAAAGGGGCTGCGCATCCTCAATCTCGACACGGGCAAGACGCGGGTGCTGACCACCGAGCTGGACAATCTTCCCGGCTGGTCGCCGGACGGCAAGCGCATCGTTTTCACCCGGAAAGTGAATGGCACCACCTTCCAGATCTGCACCATCGCGCCCGACGGGTCGGACCTGCAGCAACTGACTCACGGGCTGGAAAGCGACGGCCATGCCGTCTGGTCGCCGGACGGCCGGATCATGTGGAGCGGATCGGCGCACGGCTTCCGCGACGAGGCCGCGCTCTACGACAATACCTTCCAGCAATATGGCCAGATCTATGTGATGAACGCTGACGGCAGCGACAAGAAGATGCTGACCGACAGCAAGTGGGAGGATTCCATGCCGTTGTTCATCGACAACAAATATCTCTGAGTCTTCTCCGGGGACGGGGACGGGGACGGGGACGGGGACGGGGACGGGGATGGGGGGGAGCGGACCGCTGGTTCGCTCCCCTTTTTCGTGTCAGCCGGCCTTCAGCACGCGGTCGAACAGCGGGACCAGCGTTTGCCAATGATGCTCGGCCTCGGCCGGATCATGGACCGCGGTATCGCGCGGCACCCAGCCATGGCGCGCGGGATAGGTCTCGACCATGTGATCCACGCCGGCCTGCGCCAGCGCTTCCTCCAGCCGCGCCTTCATCTCGTCAGGGAAATTCGCGTCCTCGATCGCGCCGGCGACATAGATTTTCGCCTTCATCTGCGGCGCCAGCAGATGCGGGCTGGACGGCGTGTCATTGGCAAGGCCCCCGCCATGATAGGAGGCAGCGACGGTGATCTTGTCAGGGAAGGTGCCGGCCGCGATCAGCGCCAGCCGCCCGCCCATGCAATAGCCGACCACGCCGACCGCGCCGGGCACTATGTCGATCTGCTCCGCCAGCGCATCGAGCAGCGCCCGCGTATCCTTCATCACGTTTTTCGGTGTCGCGGTGGCCATATAGGTGTCGCGATGCGCGGCACGCAGGTCCGGATCGGTGAAGACGATCTTCGGATCGACCGGCGGATAGGGACCGGCGCGATAGAATAGGTCGGGCAGGGCGACGACATAGCCCGCCGCCGCCAGTCGCGCGGCCATTTCCTGAACCGCCGGGCGGATGCCGGGGCCGTCCATATATAGGATGGCCAGCGGCCATGCGCCTTCGCCGACGGGCCGGTGCAGATGGACCGGGCAGATACCGTCGGGCGTCGCCACCTCGACCAGTTGCTGGATCGTTTCAACCATATGATGTCACCTCCGATGGAATGGATTCCATCCTCTGTGACGGCTGCGGAGTGTGGACAGCGATCGAACCTGCCCGGATCCTGATCGAAATGCGTCAGCCGACGTCGCGCAGATGCGGCCGGGGCGCGCTGACATGGGCGCGGATCAGATCGATGAAATCCTGGTGCATCCGCGTCGGCAGCCAGCTCGCGCGCATGGTGATGCCTAGCGAGGGTACCGGCGTGATCGGATCATAGAGCACCGCGCGCAAACTGTCCTCATGCTCCAGTTCATAGCTGGTCATCAGGGTCAGCCGGTCGCTGCGCTTGAGCAAATGGCGGATCACCGGCAGGGCGCAGGTGGCAAGCGACGTCTGCGGCGCCGCCCCATCGGCGAAGATTCGCTCGAAACAGGCGCGGCGGCTCGACCCGTCCGTCCCCGTCACCCAGTCATAGGCGCGTAGATCCTCGATCGACACCTTGCCCAGCCGCGTGAGAGGATGGCCGCGCCGGGCCACCACCGAATAAGGGGTCCGGGCCAGCGGTTCGCGTACCACTTCGCCCGATTCCAGTTCGGGCAGTAGGCCGATCACGAAATCGACATCGCCCGCGCGCAGGCATTTTGCCATTTCGGTCGCGCTTTCGTTCATGATGCGAATGTCGGCCCGCGGGTGGAGCCGCAGGAAATCGTCCAGCACCGACGCGAGCAGCACGCTGCCGCCAAAGGGCATGGCGCCGATCACCATCTGTCGGGTCGCGCCACCTTGCGCTGCTTCCAGTTCCTCGATCCCCCATTCGATTTCCTGCAGCGCCAGCTTCATGTGGCGGCCGAACTGGCTGCCCAAGGGGCTGACCAGCACGCCGGCGGCAGTGCGGTAGAAGAGGGGGACGCCCAGGTTGCTTTCCAGGTCGCGGGCCGCGCGCTGCAGCGAGGCGGAGGAGATGCCGACGGATTCGGACGCCCGGTCGAACGATCCATGCTCGATTGCGCCGACCACGGTGCGAATCTGCGACCGGGTGAAGCGGTTCATGATCGCCCGCGCCGCGACCTTGGTGTCGGCGGCGCCGGCTTCCATGATCGCCTGTTCGGCCTGCTCGAAGAAACGGCGGATACGGGCATGGAACAAGTCGCCCAACTCGTTGAGATAGCTGCCGCTGGCGCGCCGGTCTACCAGCACGGACCCGATCTGCTCCTCCAGCTTCGCAAGCGCCTGGGTCACGGCGGGCTGGGACAGGCTGCACTCTTCCGAAGCTCGCCGGACGCTCTTCAGGTCGCCGATCGCGGCGAACAGGCGCAACTGCCGGAAACTGATCGCTGCCGCACGGGCGGCACTATCCTTCTTGCTCATTTCTTATCCTCTCGCCCCCGATTTCTATCCGAAGATTTATTGGCGAGGCAATGGCGATCACCCGGAAATCAAAGGCTCGGACGGCTGGTCGAAGCGTGCAGCCATGGCTCCGTGGGCTTCATGTCTTATTAGAAAAAATATATAAATATCATAATGATAAACGTAAATGTTCCGCGAATGATGACGTTATCTCCAGCCGGGGTGGTCACTGTGTGCCAGCATGAAATCAATCGCATACGGCGCAAAACCTATCGCCATGAAGCAGGAAACTGATCGCCATATAAGCAGATGGCAGCGCAAAACTTATCACTGGTGGGGCGGGCGGTGCGTGCCAGGCCTATAAGTTGTGCGCCGCGCCCATTTGGTTTCCGGATGGGTGCGTTGACTATTCGACCGGCGGACAGCTTTTTGCGGCCGAACAGGCGGACCGGGCTCGATGGGCACCGGTTCGCGGACCAGGCCGACAGGAGAGTGTAGAGTGGGCGACAAACTGCATCTGAAGATTGCCATTGCGGAGCATCCGCATACTGCGGCGATCCGCGACGGATCGATCGAGATCGAGGGGGTGGATGCCGAGTTCGTGACCGTGAAGCCGCAGATCGGCGCCTTCCGCCGGATGGTGCGTGAACTGGAATTCGATGTCTGCGAGATCGCGCCGACCACCTACATCATCGCCCGCGCCTATGGAAAGAAGTTCAAGGCGCTGCCGATCTTCGTCGTGCGCCGCTTCCACCATTCGGGCCTGCTGGTGCGCCCCGACGAGGGCATCGTCAGCCCCAAGGATCTGGAAGGCAAGCCCTGCGGCGTGCGCGCCTATTCCGTGACCACCGGCGTCTGGACGCGCCAGGTGCTGATCGACGAATTCGGCGTCGACAACAACAAGATCATCTGGTGGGTCGATGACGAGGAGCATGTGCAGGAATTGCAGTTGCCCGCCAATGTCCGGCATGTCGCCGCCGGTGACAGCCTGGCCGACATGATGGCGCGCGGCGATATCGTCGCCGGCTTCGATGCGGCGGCGGGCATCGGCCGCACCGGCGCGCCGACCGGCGGCTGGCAGGAGGTGGAGGCCAATTATCCCGACCTCTTCCCCAATGCGGCGGAACTGGAAGCGGACTATTATGCCCGCACCAACGTCTATCCGATGCACGGCACCATCGTCGTCAAGGATGCGGTGCTGGAGCAGCATCCCTGGGTCGCCCGCTCGCTGAACGACGCCTTCACCCGCGCCAAGGATGATTGGGTCGCCAAGCTCAATGCGGGCGAGGCCACCGGCGCCGGCGCCGACAAATATCGCGCACTGCAGGCGATCGTCGGTCCTGACCCGCTGCCCTATGGCATCGAGGCGAACCGCGCGACGATCGAGGCACTGGAAAAGACCGCGTTCGATCAGGGGCTGACCCCGCGCCGCATGACGATGGACGAACTGTTCGTCGATCCCGAAACCGCTCCGGCCTTCCAGCCCGCCTGACCTTCATCGCATAGAGAGCGACATCATGATCATCGATTGCCACGGGCATTTCACCACCGTCCCCAAGTCGTTCCGCGACTGGCGCGCCAGACAGGTCGACTATGCCAATGACCCGGTCAACGCGCCCAAGCCGGAGGAAGGCGCGATCCTGACCGACGACCAGATCCGCGAGGGGATCGAGGGCGGTCAATTGAAGCTGCAACAGGAACGCGGCAGCGACCTCACCCTCTTCTCGCCGATCGCCGGCCTGATGAGCCATCATCTGGGCAATGAACGCACCAGCCTGGAATGGGCGCGGGTGTCGAACGACAATGTGAAGCGGGTGACGGAGCTCTATCCCGACAATTTCGTGCCGGTCTGCCAGTTGCCGCAATCGCCCGGCGCGCCGCCGGCCAACAGCATCCCCGAGTTGCGCCGCTGCGTCGAGGAACTGGGCTTTGTCGGCGTCAATGTGAATCCAGACCCGACCGGTGGCTACTGGACCGGCAAGCCCTTCACCGACCGCGAATGGTATCCGCTGTTCGAGGCGATGTGCGACCTCGACGTGCCGGGCATGGTGCATGTCGCGGCCTCCTGCAATCCCAATTTCCACGGCACCGGCGCCCATTATCTCAACGCCGATACCTCGGTCTTCATGCAGATATTGCAGTCCGACCTGTTCAAGGATTTCCCGACCCTGCGTCTGGTCATCCCCCATGGCGGCGGCGCGGTGCCTTATCATTGGGGGCGCTATCGCGGTATGAGCCTGGAGATGGTCGATCGGCCGCTCGAAGGGTTGCTCGACAATATCTTCTTCGACACCTGCGTCTATCACCTGCCCGGCGTGGAATTGCTGACCAAGGTGATCCCGACCGACAATGTGCTGTTCGGGTCGGAAATGATCGGCGCGGTGCGCGGACGCGATCCCAACACCGGCGAATATTTCGACGATACCAAGCGCTATGTCGACGCACTGCCGCTGGATGCCGCCGACAAGGCGAAGATATTCGAGGGCAATGCCCGCCGCGTCTATCCGCGCCTCGACGCGCTGCTGAAGAGCAGGGGGCTCTGATGCCAAAGTTCGGCATTGAAATTTGGCTAAGCCCGAGCGGCGCTTGAGCATCTGCAGGGCGTGATGCGTCAGCATCTCAGCGCCCTGCCAAGGAAGCGCGGAAATTATGGACTGCGGCGGACTATCGACTGTTCGCCGCAGCCCCGCCCGGCACAATCGGGCAGGCAAGTGACAAAGCAGAGATATTCGCCGGAGAGAAAGCGTGAAGCCGATGGCATCCAACTATGTCGACATCCACCCCCATGTCATTTCGGACGATGAAGGGCGCTATCCGCCCGCGCCCTTGTTTGGCAAGCGCTCCGACTGGTCGCAGGAACGGCCGAGCACGGTCGACACGCTGATCGCGCAGATGGACGCGGCCGGCGTCGACAAGGCGGCGGTGGTCCATTCGTCGACCACCTATGGGTTCGACAACAGCTATGTCGTCGACGCCTGCAACGCCCATCCCGACCGGCTGATCGCAGTCGGTTCGATCGATGTGCTGGCGCCCGACGCGGTGACGACCATCCGCCAGTGGGTGGACCGGGGCCTCGCCGGTCTGCGCGTCTTCACCGGCGGCAGCACCAAGGAATTCGACCCCAGCGAGCTGGACGATGCGCGCGCCTATCCGGCCTGGGAGCTGCTTGGCGACCTCGGCCTCACCATGTGCATCCAGACCGGCCCGGTCGGCCTGCCCGCCGTGGTTGCGCTGACCAGACGCTTCCCCAATGTGCCGATCATCCTCGACCATCTCGGCCGGCCCGACGTCACCGACGGCGCGCCCTATGCCGCCGCGCAGAGCCTGTTCGATATTGCGCCGATCGAATCCATCTATCTCAAGCTGACGCCGCGCATCATGGGCGACGTGAAGAAGGGCGCTGCGAGCCCGGAAAGCTTCTTCCCCAAGCTGGTCGACGCCTTCGGCGCGCAGCGTCTCGCCTGGGGTTCCAACTATCCGACGTCCGAAGGGACGCTGGCGGACATCAAGGCGACGGCGCAGGATCGGCTTGCCTGCCTATCGGACGAGGATCGCAGCTGGATCTTCGCGAAGACGGCGCAGTCGCTCTATCCCCGACTGGCCGACTGACCGGGTCGCAAAGAGAAGAACAGGAGAGGCGGGATGGCCATGTCAAATATCGTAGAGGGTCAAACCAGTATCGAAACCCCGGCCAGGCCGGTGCGCGCGTCGGCCAGCAACTGGGCGATCCTCGCGCTGCTGGCGATCGGCGCGCTGATCGCCTTCGTCGATCGCACCAGCATATCCTCGGCGCTGGCTGTGCACTCGTTCAAGGCGCATTTCCAGTTGACCGACGTCGATCGCGGCTGGGTCAATTCCGCCTTCTTCTGGTCCTATGCCCTGCTGCAGATTCCGATGGGCTGGATCGTCGACCGCTATGGCGTGAAGACACCCTATACGATCTGTTTCGTCCTGTGGTGCGCGGCGTCGGCGGCAACTGGTCTGGTGACCACGCTCGCCGGCCTCATCCTCATGCGGCTGATCGTCGGCGCGGCCGAAGCCGTCGTGGTGCCGGCCAGCTATCGCTGGATCCGCAACAATTTCAAGGAAGGGCAGAGCGGCACCGCCGTCGGCCTCTACATGCTGGGCAACAAGTTCGGCCCGGCGATCGGTGCTCCGGTCGCGGCCTGGCTGATCCTGGCGTTCGACTGGCGGGCGATGTTCGTCATCACCGGCCTGGTCGGAGCGATCTGGCTGCTGCCCTGGATGCTGATGGTGAAGAACGACCTGCCCAAGGCGGGCGAGATGGTCGAGTTGAAGCGCAAGGCGTCGGCCGTGTCCTTCGGCACGATCATGGCCAGCCCGCTGGTCTGGGGCACGCTGGTCGTCAATTTCTGCTACAATTATTTCACCTTCTACTGCATGACCTGGATGCCTGCCTATCTGGTCGAGCAGCGTGGCCTCAGTCTCGAGAAGATGGGTCTCTATTCCTTCTTCAGCTTCGCCGGCATCGCCATCGTCGCTTTGGTCGCGGGCTGGAGCGCGGACCGGCTGATCGCGCGCGGCGGCGACCCGGTGTTCGTGCGCAAGGCGTTCGTCATTTCCGGCTTCGTCCTTGCCTGCACCGTGCTGCTGGGCGCGCAGACCCAGTCGCTGCAATTGGCGCTGTTCTGGAACGTGGCCTCGCTCTCGGGCCTGGGCCTTGCCACCGCAAACAATCTCGCGCTCTGCCGCTTGACCCTGATCCCGGCGCCCGCCGTCGGTCTGGTGACCGGTGTGCAGCAGGTTGCGACCAGCCTTGCCGGCATCGTCGCGCCGATCCTGTCGGGCTGGCTGCTCCATGTCAGCGGCGGCTACGCCCTGCCGATGCAGGTCATCTTCGTCTTCCTGGTGATCGGCGCGCTGACCACCTGGCTGCTGCTCCGCCCGCAATGGGCCCCCAAGATCCCGGAGGCGGCCCCGGCCGCCTGATCCCACCCACCCGACTTACCCGGCCGCAAAGGCCGATCTGAACATCGCCCACAGGGCAGGAGGAATGTATGGCTGAAATCGTATTCGGCATGTGCGTGCCGCACAGCGGCATGCTGGGCCAGGCGCCCGAGGACTGGCTGACCAATGGCGAGCGGGATCGCAACAATCCCAAGCTCTGGTATCGCAACCGCACCTGGACCTATCCCGAGTTGGAGGCCGAGCGGAAGGACGAAGGGTTCGAGGCGCTGCTGACGATCGAGGAACGCACCGCCCGTTCCAAGCGCTGCACCGCCGCGCTGGCCGAAATGAAGGCCGCCTATGACCGCGCGAATGTCGATGTCGTCATCATCATGGGCAAGGACCAGAAGGAGATCTTCGTCGACATGACGCCGTCGATCGCCATCTATTCGGGCGCGGAAATCTACAATGGCCCGCCCCAGCGCGCGGTCTATGCCCCCGATCATGACGTGACCTATCCGGGCCATCCCGAACTGGCGCAGCATCTGCTGGTCAGCCTCCAGGCCGACGGTTTCGACCTCACCGATCTCATGACCTGGCCCGACAATGTGTGGATGAAGCCGCTGCCGCAAAAGCCGGTCGTGCCGCACGCCTATGGCTTCGTCTATCGCCAGATCATGGGCGACAATGTGCCGCCCAACGTGCCGATCCTGATGAATACCTTCTACGAGCCGACCCAGCCCTCGATGAAGCGCAGCTTGCAATTCGGCAAGGCGCTGGTCGATGCCGTGAAGGCGTGGAAGAGCGATGCGCGCGTCGCCATCATCGCTTCGGGCGGGCTGACCCATTTCGTCTGCGATCCCGACCTTGACAAGGTCTTCATCGATGCGCTGGGCAGCTATGATTTCGACACGCTGGAGGGGATCGACAACCGCTCCTATCAGTCGGGCACGTCGGAGGTGAAGCTCTATTGCTCGGTGCTGGTAGCGATGCAGGAATCCAAAACCCAGATGACCTTGGTCGATTATGTTCCCTGCCTGCGCACGGCGGCGGGCACCGGCGAGGGCATGGGCTTCATGTATTGGAGCCCGGCGGCCGCCTGACCCTTGGCGCCTGATCCTGAAAATCCGCGTTATGATCGCCTGGCCGCATCGGCGGGCATGAAGGAATGATCTGAGATGACCGACAATCGCCTCAACGGCGTGATCCGCGCCTGGGAACAGGGCAAGCCCGCCTTCGCCGCCTTTTCCAAGGTGGACAAGCTGACCGCGCAGGAAATGACCGACGCCCCCTATGACGGCATCGTGTTCGAAATGGAGCATAATCCCTATGATGTCGGGGGGCTGGGCGATGCGCTCCAATATATGCTCAACCGCAAGAAGATCGCCGAGAGCGGATCGGTCGCGCCCTCGGTCACGCCGCTGGCGCGCATCCCCGCCAATGGCGCGGAAATGAACCAGTTTCAGGCCAAGCAGGTGCTGGACCGGGGCGTCTATGGCGTCATCACGCCGCATGTCTCGACCGTCGAGCAGGCATGGAACGCGGTGGCCTCCTGCCGCTATGCCAAGCCCAAGGGCGCGGCCCTCTACGAACCCAAGGGCATTCGCGGCGATGGGCCGGCAACGGCGGCGCGCTATTGGGGCCTGTCGCAGCCGGATTATTATGCGAAGGCCGACGTCTGGCCGCTCGCCCCGCATGGCGAATTGCTAGTCGGCATGATGTGCGAAAGCCCCGAGGCGATCGACAATCTGGACGATATCCTGTCCGACGTGCCCGGCATCGGCCTGGTGCTGATCGGTGAAGGCGACCTCAGCCAGGCGCTGGGCTATCCGCGCCAATATGAGCATCCCGAAGTGCTCGATGCGATGCGCCGGATCGTCGAGACCTGCCACAAGCACAAGGTCGCGGTCGGCAATCCGCACACCAATGCCAAGAATGTCGAGCGCCTGCTGGGCGAAGGCTACAAGTTCCTGATGTCCGCGCCCAGCCGCAGCTATGGCGTGGTCGGTCAGGGCCGCGAACTGGCGGGCTACTAGAGCCTGATCGTCTGAGGTGGAAGCGCTGCTTCCACCGATGGCGTGAATCAGGCTCTAATCGTAGATTTCCGATTTTCAACAGGAAGAAAAACACCGACCCCGACGCAAGGCGCGCCGGGGAAGGCAATCGGCTGCCCGCTACCAGCTGGCACCGAAGCTATCGCCGCAGGCGGCTTTCCGATTGGCGGGCACGCGCGGCGGGATGGAATGCTCCCCCAAAGATCATGAGATGGGATAGGTAAATGAACGGCGCAGAGAGCCTGGTGACGACCCTGGTCGACCAAGGCGTGGATATTTGTTTCGCCAACCCCGGCACGTCGGAAATGCATTTCCTCTCCGCGCTGGAAAATCCGCGGATGAAGAGCGTGCTCTGCCTGTATGAGGGTGTCTGCACCGGCGCGGCCGACGGCTGGTATCGGATGAAGGACAAGCCGGCATCGACCCTGCTGCATCTTGGCCCCGGCCTCGCCAACGGCCTGTCCAACATCCACAATGCCAAGCGCGCCAGTTCGGCGATGGTCAATATCGTCGGCGAACATTCGGCGAGCCACCTCAAATATGACCCGCCGCTGACCTCGGATATCGAGGGGCTGGCTCGGCCCTTGAGCCATTGGGTGCGCCGCGCCGAATCCTCCACTTCGATCGCCTGGGACACGGTGACGGCGGTGGCCAAGGCGTCGGAACATCCTGGCCAGATCGCGACGCTGATCCTGCCGGGCGACACCGCCTGGAAGGATGCGGGCCAGGCGATCACGCCAGCCCCGGTCACGCCGGTGCGCAAGGCGCCCGACGGCGCGCGGATCGATGTGATCGCCCAGTTGCTGCGCTCGGGCGAGCCGGCGCTCATCATCCTCGCCAACAAGGGCACGCGCGGCCGCGCGCTGGAGCTGGCGGGGCAGGTCGCGGCCGGCACCGGCTGTCGCCTCGGCACCCAATTCTTCACCGCCCGGATCGAGCGTGGCGCCGGCCGCGTGCCGCTGGAGCGCATCCCCTATGCCGTGCCGCAGGGCGCCGCCTTCCTCCAGGGCTTCAAGCATTTGATCACGGTCGAGACGAAGGAACCGGTCGCCTTCTTCAGCTATCCCGACAGGCCCAGCCTGCTGAAGGCGCCGGGCACGATCGTCCATGAACTCTGCGCCGCGGACGAGGACAGCACGCTCGCGTTCGAGATGTTGGTCGATGCGCTCGGGCTGGGCGTGACCGCGCCGATCCTGCAACAGCGGATCGAAACGGCTCCGCCCACCGGCGCGCTCAACCCGCAGAGCATCGCCTATGCGCTCGCCGCCGCCTTGCCTGATCATGCCATCCTGGTCGATGAATCGCTCACCACCGGACGCGAGACGATGGGCTATACCATGGGCGCGCGGCCCCATGACCTCATCAACAATATGGGCGGGTCGATCGGCTATGGCACGCCGGTCGCCACCGGCGCCGCGCTCGCCTGTCCTGATCGCCGCACCGTCTGCATGGTTGGCGACGGCAGCGCCATGTATACGATCCAGTCGCTCTGGACCCAGGCGCGCGAAGGCCTGCCCGTCACCACCATCATCTTCGCCAACAACCAATATGCGATCCTCAAGGCCGAATATGCCAATATGGGCGCCGGCACGCCGGGGCCACAGGCGATGGCGATGATCGATATCGACCGGCCGACGATCGACTGGGTGGCAATGGCCAAATCCATGGGCGTGCCCGGCGTGCAGGTCGACAGTGCCGAGGGCCTCTATCAGGCCATGGTCCGCAGCGCGCAGGAACCCGGCCCCTCCCTCATTGAAGTGAAGCTCTATTAGGAGAGAGAGAATGGCGACTACCGCCACCACCACGCTCAGGACCAACCTGGCCGACTATCCCGTGACCGCCGCGATGCGCGACGGCCGCGTCTCGTCCGACATCGTCACGCTCGATTATTGTGGGCCACCGCAGGCGCATAATGGCTTCAAGGCGATGCTGCGTGAAAACGCCTATGATTGCGGCGAACTGGCGATCGTCACGCTGCTTCAGGCGAAGGCGTTCGGCAAGCCGTGGGTCGCGCTGCCGATCCCGGTCAATGGCCGCTTCCAGCATCATTGCGCCGGCTATAACCGCGATTTCGGCGTGCTCCATCCCAAGGATATCGAGGGCAAGCGGGTCGGCGTGCGCAGCTACACCCAGACCACGGGGCTGTGGATCCGCGGCATATTGAAGCATGAATATGGCGTCGATCTCGACAAGGTGACCTGGTGCACCGTCAATGACGGCCATTTGCTGGAATATAGCGACCCGGCCAATTGCGAACGGCTGCCCAAGGGGTCGGACATCGGCCAGATGATGCTCGACGGCGAACTGGCGGCGACCTTGCAGGGCGTCGACCTGCCCAAGGATCCGCGCGTCGAATATCTCGTCCCCGAACCGTTCGAGGCGGCGAAGGAGTGGTTCTCCCGCACCGGCGCGATCTGCATCAACCATATGTTCGTCGTGCATGAGGAACTGACCCGGACCCGGCCGGACGCGGTGCGCGAAATCTATCGCATGCTGGTGGAAAGCCGGGCGCTGGTAGAGGCGGACCTGCCCGCCAGCTATCCGCCGGTCGGGCTGGAGGCCAATCGCAAGAATATCCAGCTCGCGATCGACTGGGCCTATGAGCAGAAGTTCATCGCCGAGAAAATGTCGGTCGACAGCCTGTTCAACGACATGACCGCTTCGCTCGGCGCCTGAGGGGAAGGGCATGAGCGAAGGGGCGGGCGGCCGGACGCTGCTGATCACCGGGGTCGGGTCGGGGCTGGGGGCGGCCTTTGCCCGCGCGGCGCTGGCGGCGGGGCACCAAGTGGTAGGCACGGTGCGCAGCGAGGCCGGTGCAGCGGCCTTCACCGCTGCCACCGGCGCGCGCGCCCTTGTCCTCGACCTCAACGATGTGGCCGCGATACCCGGCATCGTGGCGCAGGCGGAGGCGCTGGCCGGGCCGATCGATATACTGATCAACAATGCCGGCTTCGGCCATGAAGGATCGCTGGAGGAATCGCCGCTCGATGCGCTGCGCCGCCAGCTCGACGTCAATGTCGTCGGGCCGGTCGCGCTGATGCAGGCGGTGCTGCCGGGCATGCGCGCCCGCCAGTGCGGCCATATCGTCAATATTACATCGATGGCCGGCAGCACCGGCCTCACCGGCGTATCCTTCTATTGCGGCGCGAAATTCGCGTTGGAGGGGATATCGGAGGCGCTGGGCAAGGAAGTGCGGCCGCTCGGCATCATGGTCACCGCCTTCGCGCCGGGCCAGTTCCGCACCGACTGGGCCGGCCGCTCGCTGGAGCGCTCGCCCCGCACAATCGCCGACTATGACCCGATCATGGACCCGCAACGCGCGTTCCGCCTGGCCAGGAGCGGCAAGCAGCCGGGCGACCCGGACAAGGCGGCGGCGCTGCTGATGCAACTCATCGCCACGCCCAATCCCCCCGCCCGCCTCTTCGCCGGCCCCGACGCCCTGGCCCTCGCCAGCCAGAAGCTGAAGCGCGTCCAGGCCGAAATCAGCGCCTGGGAGGAAGCCGGCCGGGCCACGGATTTCTAGGGGAGGCAGTAGGGGGCGTTGGGTGGTTTCTCGCCGTTCTCCTCCCTCACGCGGGAGGGGCAGCGAGACTTATGCGCGAAGCGCATTAGTCGCAGCGGGGTTGGCTTTCGCGACGTCCAGCCCACCCTCTAACCCCCTCCCGCCTGCGGGAGGGGGAACAGGTCCACTTCTGGTCGTTAGTCGCGTCTACCCAAATCCGTCATGCCGGGCTTGACCCGGCATCCCGCTTTCCTACTCGGCCGTTTCCTGATCCAACTCCAGGAATGACTCCCTCGCTCATCCTGTCCCGTCAACAAGCGAATGCCAGGCACGTCGCCGGTGCGTCGCGCGCGCGGCAGGGGAAAAGGCGGTGCAATCGCCCCACGACACTGTGAACTTCGGTGGGCAATCCCCCTGTCGCGTCGCCGTTACCCGCAAAAGGGCGGCGCGCGCACCCTCTGTCTCACCCCATCCAGCGGCTCACCGGCACGGCGGATTCCTCCAGCGGCTGGGCGATCACATCGACCAGGCTGGGGCCGTCATGGGCGATGGCGGCGGCCATCACGGCATCCAACTCGGCCGGGTCGTGGACGGTCCAGCTTTTGAGGCCGAAGGCGCCGGCGATGCGAGCATGGTCGGATCGGGTGAAGTCGACCGAGAAATAGCGGGCGTCATAGCCGCTCTTCTGGCTCGCCTTGATCCAGCCATAGGCGGCGTTGGAGAAGACGACGAAGGTGATCGGCAGGTTGAGCCGCTTCACCGTCTCCAACTCGCCCACGGCAAAGCCGAAACTGCCGTCGCCCATCACCGCCACCACCTTGGCATCGGGCGCGCCATGAGCAGCGCCGATCGCGGCCGGCAGGGAAAAGCCGAGCGCGCCATGCGCCCGGTTGGTGATGAAGCGGCGGCCGCTGCTGTTGAAATCGAAATAGCCCGAAAAATAGGGGCAGGGCGTGCCCGGATCGGCAACGACGATGCCCTCGCGCGGCAACGCCTTCTGAATCGCAGCCAGCACCCGTTCGGGGCGGATCGGCCGATCGGTCGAGGCGGCGAGCGCCTCGAAGCCGGCCCGTTTCGCCTCGCGCATGGCGGTCAGCCGCGCGGCCATGTCGCTACTGCGGGCACGGCCCTCCAGTCGCGCGGCGATCGCGCGGTGAAGCGCGACGAGGCACAGGCGCGCATCGCCGACCATGCCGGCAACGATCGGATAATTGGCGCCGACCACCATCGGATCGATGTCGATATGGACGATCGGCACGCCGCGCCCCGGGGTCGTGCCATGTTCGGTCGTGGTCGATCCGGCCCGACAGCCGAGGAAGATGACGAGGTCGGCCGCAGCGATCACGTCGCGCGTGGCATCGGTCCCGCCATTGGCGCCGACCACGCCCACCGCCAGCGGATGATCATCGGCGATCACGCCATGGCCGCTGACGGTCGAGGCAACCGGCGCGTCGAGCAACTGCGCGAGCGCCGCCAGCGCATCGCAGGCCCCCGAAATAATGACCCCGCCGCCGCAGATGAAGGCAGGGCGGCGGGCCGCCAGGATCGCCTCGGCACAGGCCGCCACCGCGTCGGGATCGGGCCCAGTGCGAAAGGCGGGGAAATGGCCATGGGCGCTGTTCGCCCACTGGTCGGCGGCGTCGAGGCTCTGCTTCTGCAAATCATAGGGCAGGCCGATATGGGTGGCGCCCGGCCGCCCGGTGGTCGCCGCGCGAAAGGCGGTGCGCAGCAGCAGCGGGATCTGCGACACATGGTCCGCCACCGCATTCCATTTGGTGAGCGGCGCGAACAAGGCCTTCTGGTCCAGCGCTGTCAGCGGATATCGGCCGCGCGCCGTCACCGGCACGTCGGAGGTGATGGAGAGCAGGGCCACGGAGGATTCGTTCGCCTCCACCACGCCGGGCAATATATAGGTTGCGCCGCCGCCGCTGGGCCCCTCGCACACGCCGACGCGCCCGGTCACCCGCGCATAGGCGTCGGCCATATAGGCGGCGCTGCGCTCGTCGCGGGTCAGCACATGGGTCATGCCATGGTCCAGCCGGGCGAGCGCGTCATAGAAGGGCAGGCTGGTGTCGCCGCACAGGCCGAATATGTGGCGCACATCGTGCAGCTGGAGCATCCGCACGGCGGCTTCGGCGCCGGTCACCTCTGTCACGTCAGTCTCTCCCTGGTCGATCGGCACCGGGCTAGCACTGGCCGGGGCTTGGGGAGAGCAGCCGCGCGCGAAACCGATCGGCCAGGCAGGAAATCTATGGCGCGAAATCTATGGCAGCGTCGAACCGCCGGGTGTGCGGCAGTTCGGGGAAGAGGCGCGCCCACAGCAAGGCCAGGCCGATCGCCCCCGCGCCGCCGACGACCACCGCCAGCACTGGCCCCAGCAGCGCAGCGGCGACGCCCGATTCCATCTCGCCCAACTCATTGGAGCCGGCAACGAACAGGCTGGAGATCGCGCCCACCCGGCCACGCTTGTCGTCCGGAGTCGCCAGCTGGACCAGCGACTGGCGGATATAGACCGACACCATGTCCGCCGCCCCGGCCAGCGCCAGGCACGCCAGCGACAGCGCCATGCTGCGCGACAGGCCAAAACCGATGGTCGCGATGCCGAACAATCCGACTGACCATAGCATCCGGGCGCCCACATCGCTGCGGACCGGCCGCCACGACAGGAAGGCGGCCGTGCCCAGCGCGCCGATGGACGAGGCCGCGCGCAGCAGCCCAAGCCCCTCCGGCCCGCCATGCAGCACGTCGCGGGCGAAGATCGGCAGCAGCGCCGTCGTGCCGCCCAGAAGCACGGCAAACATGTCGAGGCTGATCGCGCCGAGCAGCAGCCGGTTGGTCATGACATAATGGAAGCCGTCGAGCATCTGGGCCAACGGGCCGCGCGTGTCGACCAGCGGCTTCTGCACGATCGGCCGGATGCACAGGTGCAGGCCGATCGCGACGGCCAGCAATGTGGCGCTCAGCGCAAAGGCCCAGCCCTGGCCGATCGCATAGGCGAAGCCGCCCAGCATCGGCCCGGATATCGCGCCGATCCGCCCAGCAATGGCCGTGACGGCGATCGCCTGTGGCAGCGCGGCGGGCGGCACCAGCGCCGGAGGCAGGGCATTCATCGCCGGCTGGTAGAAGGCCCGCGCCCCGGCAAACAGCGCGGCGGCCAGATAGAGGGCATAGAGATTGGTGCCGGGGCCGAACGCCAGCAGGGTCAGCACAGCCGGGCAGGTCCATTGGCCGAGCAGCGCGATCCGCACCACGACGCGCCGGTCGAACCGGTCCGCCGTCAGCCCGGTGACGGGGCTCAACGCCAGGGTCGGCAGGAACTGGACCAGCCCGATCAGCCCCAGCCGTAACGCGGCGGCGCGAATGCCCATCGACAGCCGCGCCTCGTCATAGACCGCCCATCCCAGCGTCACGACCAGTCCGCTATGCGCTAGCATCGCGCAGATGCGCGCGGCCCAGAAATAGCGGAAGTCGCGATAGCGGAAGGGGGGGCGGGCCTCGCCCATCGATCAGAAGGCCATGGACAGCAGCAGGTTGACGGTGGTCGACTGGAAACTGCCCTTCAGGCTGTCGCGCCGCGCGACATAGAGGTCTAGCCGCCCCTTGCCGCCCATGTTCATCGCGCCGCCCGCCTTCAGGTAAAGATTGGTGGGGTCATCCTCCGTCTCGGTCAGCGTGTTGCGCACTTCATGCTCCATGCCCGCTTCGGCATAGGGGATCGGCTTCCACGGGCGGAAGCCATCCTTTTCCAGCCGCAGCGTGGCGATGCCAAGCTGATAATCCTCGCTGCGACCGGCAATGGCGGCGTTCAGGCTTTTGGTCGTGGCCTTGAACTTGCTGTCCTGCCAGACGAAGGCGAGGGACGGGCGCAGCACCCATCCCTTGGGCACGAACCCCGCCTGGGCATGGCGATAGGTGCCGACCAGCGCCGCCTCGCTATACATGCGGCGAAAATCCTGTCGGCTGTTGATCGCGCCAAGCCGAGCGTTGGGGATGGTCGTGTCGGCGTCGCCGCTCAGCCGCGAGACGCGCAGCGATGCGCCCCAGTGCGGGGCGAAGCGATAGAGCATGTCGAAACGCACGCCGTTGCCCTGGCTGGCGATGTCGCCGCCATTGTGGCGCAGGCTGACGTCGGATGTCTCGTGGATCACCCCGGCGCCGACCAGCGCATCGTCGCCGATCAGCCAGACCAGCTGGGCCATGCCGACCTGGCTGTCATTGTCGATCCGGGTCGGGCTGCCGCTGCCGCCGCGCGAGAGGATATTGGTGTAACCGAATTTGACGAACAGGCGCTGGCTCAGCGCGGGCAAGGGGATGATGGCGTTGGCCGGGGTCACCACCGATGTGACGTTGTCATCGAAATCATAGGATTGGCCGGTCGCCGAGATCAGCGCGTCATGGGCGTTGTAGAGGCCGACGCGCGCCTGGACCGCGCCATATTGTTCGCTGCTGTTGAACCGCGCCATCAGCCCGGTGTCGCCGAAACTGCCGCTGATCGTCGGGCGAACGACCGGTGCGTCGTCGGTAGCTGGCTGAGCCTCCTGTGCCAGTGCCGGACCGGCGGCGAAGCAGGCGCCGATCAGGCTGGCCCAATATGCGATGCGTCGCATAGGGGCTTTTCGATTGTCGCGGCGACCTTCTCCGGACGATGCCGGCGCATATCCAGCACATCCTCTTATTTTTCTATCCATGCCATGCCTATCGGCGATCGGTATGGTCCGGCGCCAATCGCATTGCCGCGCCGGTCGATAAGAAAGGGACTATTGTGCGACGGCTTGGCCGATGCCGGGATCGCATGGCAGCCAATGGGATAAGGGGGCAGGGAGCAACCAGGCGGAGTGTCTCCAATTCAGCGTTTGGGTAGGTCTCAATTTTCGCCGTCAGTTGGGTGGGGGGCTGAGTTGCTAAATCCAGCAATTCGAGAAGCGGGGAGGCTTAGGCTCCGATATCCCGATACCGCGACGATGGCGATCATCTTGCCGTCTCGTCGAACTGCGGTGCCTGCTCGAAATCCTTTTTCCCGAACGGCGTGTCGGTGAAGAGATAGCCGTAATAAAAGTTGCGCAGCCTGGCATGGAAGGCGCGGATGCGGTCCTGATAGGCCAGTTGCGCCTGCATGTCGGTGTCGGCGAGGCGGGCGAGCAGCGCCTGTACGCCGACCGAGGGCAGCAGCCAGCCGACCGAATGGGCGGCAGCATCGCGCGCCTCGATCCCGTGGCGATAGGCGGCGGCCTTGGGGGCTACGCTTTCATCGCCGACCTGGTGGAAGGCGAAATACCATTTCCAGTGGAATGCGTGGCCTAGCGGCGGGTTGTCCTTCCATTCGGGATGGCCGGCATAGAAGGCCCGCATCGTCTGTTCGCGCGGAATGTCCCAGGCGCGGTTGACCGCCTCGCGCTGGGCGAGCGTCAATTCCACGCCCTGGCCGACCGGGATGGCACGGTTGATCGCGACATGGGCGATGGTCGGCAGCAGAAGGGTGAGCAGCAGCCACAGGCCGGCGAGCGTCGCGGCATTGGTGACCGAACTCCAGCGCAGCCGTCCTACCAGCAGCGTGACGCCGATCCAGAAGGCGAGATAGAGGGCGACGAGGCCCAGCACCGCCAGCAGCGGGAACAAGGGGACATGCGACAGGATTGCGCCGATGGTGACAGGCAGGGCGAGCGCGAGGAACAGCAGGCCGCCGCGCAACAACACGCGCCGCGCCCAGAGATTCCGTCCCGATCCTGCGAGCGCATCGAGCATCCGCAGCCGCCCGGCTTCCCGCTCGCCCGAGACAAGGTCGTGGAACAGGGCAATCACGAACAAAGGCGTTAGATAGACGAGCACAAAGGCGAAATCGAAACGACCGGGGAGAGCCAGTTCGGGATTGAACGTCTCGCCATCGTAAAGCTGCGCCTCCAGCCCCAGCGCGCGGACACGCAGGATGTAAGGTGCGACGTCCCGTAGCCCGAGCGACACGAAGGCGAGCGGCGCGGGCGCATCCCAGGTGGCATGGAAGCTGTAATAGGCGGCATTGCCGGGATCCTGCGTCTTGCCGGCCCATTGCGCGACGGCCGCGATATCCTGTGCCTGTTTCGGCTGGATGCGGGCGATGACGGCGCGCTGCCGGGCGACTTCGGCCATGCCGGCAGCGACCGAGGCGATGGCGAGCAGGGCGACCAGCAGCAGCGCCAGCAGCGCCACGCGCGAGCGCAGCAGCAGGCGCAGTTCATGGGTGAGGAGGATCATGGACGGGCTTTCTGAAGATGGCGGGCGACAGGCAGCAGCGCCAGCAGCGCGAGTGCCAGCCAGGCGAGCAGCAGGCCCAGGCCGGGCAGGCTGGCCGTCACCAGGTCGCCGGCGGTCGGCGCGATGAAGCGGAATTGCGGGATCGCCTGCCAATGGTCGGCGGAGATGCGCTTGCGCTGATCGGCGCCGGCATCCTTGGCCTTGTCGTCGGCATAGCTGACGGCATCCGCCTGCAACTGGTTGAGATGCTGGACCATGGCGTAGCGATAGGCTTCGGCCTGGGCGAGGAAGCGGCGATGGCCGGCCAGATCGGTGCCCGCCGCGGCCATCGACAAGCGACGCAGCGCGATGGCCGGACTGATGATGCCGAAGCCGTCGGTCAGCCGGCTCTGCGCCTGCTGGATTGCGAAGCTGCGATCGGCATAGGTGTCGAACAGGCGCGATGTCAGCTTCTCGCCCTCGACCGCGAGCAGGCCGTTATAATTGACCGGCAGATCCTCCACCTTGTCGACGCCATAGCGGCGCAGCACCTTCTGCTTGAAGGCGTTGAAGAAGGGATCGTCGGGATTATGCGCGTCGCCAAGGCGATGCAGATCCTGCTGGATGGCGATGTCTGTTTCCAGGCGGGTGGGCAGGCCATGGGCCTGCGCCGCGATATCGGGCGCCATGCGCGGCAGCAGGATGACCAGCACCGCCCAGAGCGCGAGCAGTGCGAGCAGTGCGTCGCGGCCGCGCCTTACCAGCGCGGAGACGAGGATCACGATGATCGACCAGAGCGCCAGATAGGCGCCATAGCCAAGTGCGATCACCGCCATCGGCCCGGCCAGCGCGCCCGGCTGGCCCGCGATCAGCAGGAAGGCGATGAGCGCGGGCAGGCCGACCAGCGCCGCGACCACGGCCAGCGCCAGCAGCTTGCCCATGATGAGCGCGCGGGCGGACACACCCTGCACCAGCATCTGGCGCAGCGTGCCGCGTTCGCGTTCGCGCGCGACGGCGCCATAGCCAAGGAAGATCAGCAGCAGCGGCGCAATCACCTGCAGCACGAAGGCCGGGGTCAGCTGGCCGAAGCGGACCAGCAGCGAGGATTGGCGGACATCGCCGAAATTGGCGCTGTTCTGGCGGTGACCTTCCAGGAAGATGCTGTTGCCGGTGAAGGCATCGACGCCGGGATCGAAGGCGGCGAGCGGTGGCAGCGGGCGGAAGATGAAATTGCCGAAATGGACCATGCGATGGGGGTGGCGGTCGGGCTGTGCCTCGAACGCCTCGGCGGCCTGGGCTTGGAACCGGGCGCGGGTTTCGGCGATGCCGCTCTGGTGCGACCAACTGATGAGCGCGGCGGCGAGCGTCAGCAGGACGAGCAGCGCGAAGGCGATGACGGCGACGCGGTTGCGCCGCATCAGCCGCAATTCGTCACGCGCGATCAGGGTGATGGCGCTCATGCGGCAACGGCCTCCCGCGCGAACTTGCGATGCAGGTCGCGCACGTCGAAGCGGTCCGTGCCCTGCGCGGATGCCTCGTCGACGATCCGGCCGGATTCGAGGAAGCCGATCCGGTCGGCAATGTCGGCCGCCGACAGCAGGTCATGGGTGACCATCAGCACGGCCGCGCCCTTGCGCGCGACATCATGGACCAGCCGGTTGAAATCGGCGGTCGCGCGCGGGTCAAGGCCGGAAGAGGGTTCGTCGAGGAGCAGCACCGGCACTTCGCGCAACAGGGCGATGGCGATCGCCACCTTCTGCCGCATCCCCTTGGAAAAGCCGCCGAGCCGCTTGTCCCAGGCCGATGCCTGCAGGCCCGTTGCGTCGAACGCGCCGTCAATCTCCTGCGGGGCCGGGTGGCGGCCGGCCAGCGCCAGCAGATAGGCGGCATTTTCCCGCGCTGTCAGATGCTCGTAAAGGGCGACATTTTCGGGGACATAGGCGATCTGCTCGCGCGCCTTGTCGGGCTGTGCTGCAGGGTCATGGCCGGCCACCAGCACCGTGCCGCTGTCGGGCCGGGCAAAGCCCAGCAGGGTCGACATGGTGGTCGACTTGCCCGCCCCATTGCCGCCGAGCAGCGCATAGATTTCGCCGGCATCGACATGCAGGGTCAGGCCACGCAGCACATGATGGCTGCCATAGGACAGGTGGACGTCGGACAATATTATGGGCTGGCCGGTGGCGGTCAGGGACATGGGGGCAAGGCTCCTTGGCTGTTGCACCGGACCATTTCGGCGATGCAGCAATCTGTCAATGAAATAATATAACATTTCCATTGACGGGCGCGACGGGCCTATCCTAGGGGCAGCGGCGAATGAGATTTCGTCTCATTTCATTCAGGGGAAAATATGTCGATCCAGTTCCTGCCGTGCGCCTGCGCTGCGCCCGTCCGTTCCCGTCGCTTCCATCGCATCGCCCGCGCGCTGCCGCTGGCCGCTGTCCTGGCCTGGCTTCCAGCCCAGGCGCAGACCGGCGACGCGGTTCATCATGTGCCGGAGGGCGAGGGGGCCATTACGGTCGACGGCGTGCGTCAGGCCTATCGCGGCGATTTCTCCGTGAAGGAAATTCCCCAGGCCATCACCGAGATCGATGCGGAGACGCTGCAGCAGAATAATATCCTGCGCCTGACCGACGCGCTGGACATGAACGCCTCGGTCGCGCGCCAGAATACGCTGGGCGGGCTGTGGGACAGTTTCGCCATTCGCGGCTTTGCCGGCGATGAAAATCTGCCGAGCGGCTATCTGGTCAATGGCTTCAATGCAGGGCGTGGCTTTGGCGGCCAGCGCGACGTGGCCGGGATCGAGCGGGTCGAGGTGCTCAAGGGGCCGGCGGCGGCGCTGATCGGGCGCGGCGAGCCGGGCGGCACGATCAACCTCGTCACCAAGCAGGCGGAAATCGGCCGGACCTTCGGCAGCGGATCGCTGCAATATGGCAGCTATGACCGGTTCCGCGCTGACGCCGACGCCAATCTGGCGCTGACCGACGGCATCACCGCGCGGCTGATCGGCTATTATGAAAAGGGCGACACGTTCCGCGACTATGTGTCGCAAAAGCGTTGGGGTTTCCTGCCCTCGATTGGCGTTGCGCTGGGCGATCGGACGCGCCTCACCTATGATTTTGAATGGACCCGCGTGGAAGTGCCGTTCGACCGCGGCATCGTCGTCCTGAACAATGATTTCGATACCGTGCCGCGGTCGCGCTTCCTGGGCGAGCCGGGCGATGGCGACACGGTGGCCCGCGCCACCGGCCACCAGTTGCGGCTCGACCATCAGTTCAATGACGACTGGAGCCTGCTGGTCGGGGCCAGCCATCGCGATACGCTGTTGACCGGTTTCTCGTCCGACGCGGAGCAGACCGCGTCGCGTCAGAAACTCACTGTCGACGGCCATTCCCTGTCGCGCCAGCGCCGCTCGCGCCGCTATGATGCGGAACATAGCGTGGTCCGTGCCGAGATCGCCGGCAAGTTCGAGACCGGATCGCTGCGCCATCGCGTGCTGATCGGCGGCGATTTCGACCAGTTCGAATATGATAATTATTTCACCCGCTATCGCCCGCCGGCGCTGAGCAGCAATCCGAGCGACCAGGACGGCTATGTCATCGACATCGACAATCCGGTCTATGGCCAATATCCGCTGCCTGCGACGTCGGTGCTGACCAATCGTCTGGATACCCAGCGTAGCTTCGGCTTCTATGTGCAGGACCAGATCGAACTGACGGATCGACTGCAGATCCGTATCGGCGGCCGCTATGACAATCTGACGTTGAAGGTCGATAACCGCGTGCTTGCGGAGGCCAATCGTTACAATAGCCGCAAATATGAACGGTTCAGCCCACAGGCCGGCATCGTCTATGACCTCAGCGATCCGATCACCCTCTATGCCGCCTATGGCCAGGGCTATCGCGCCAATGTCGGCGCGGATTTCTTCAACAATATCTTCGACCCGGAAACGAGCGAGTCGATCGAGGCGGGTGTCAAGCTGACCGCGCTTGGCGGCGCCTTGACCGGCACCCTGTCCGTCTATCAGCTGACCAAGGACAATGTGTTGGCCAGCGACAATAATAATCCCGGCTTTTCCGTTGCGATCGGCAAGGCGCGGAGTCGCGGCATCGAACTGGACGTGAACGGCCATCTGCCCGGCGACATCGATATCCTGCTGAGCTACGCCTATACCGATGCCGAAGCGCGGGAGGCGGTGAACGATCCCAATTTCGCTACCCAGATCCTGCCGGGCGACAGGCTGATCAACATTCCCGACCACAATCTCAATATCCAGATCGCCAAGCATTTCGAACTGGCCGGGCGCGGGGCGCAACTGGGCGCGGGCATGCAATATGTCGGCGAACGGCTGGGCGAAACGGGCACGGACTTCACCCTGCCGTCGCACAGCTTGTTCCGCCTGTTCGGCAGCGTCGATGTGATCGATGGCGTCGAACTGTTCGGGACGATCAGCAACCTGTTCGACGAGACATGGTATGCCAGCAGCTATAGCTCGGTCTGGGTGCAGCCGGGTACGCCGCGCACCGCCACCGTCGGCGTGCGCGCCCGCTTCTGAGCCGGAAGGATAGAGACATGAGCAAGACGATGAGGCGCCTTCTGGGCGCTGCCGCTTTATGTGTCGCTGGTGCCGCCATCGCGCAGCCGCCGACCCAGGCGCCGCTGCCGGGGCTGCCCGCTTCGGTGCTACCGCCAACGCTGCCCTGGTCGGGGGCAAGCGAAAAGCTGGTCGTCGGCAAGGATGATCCCTGGATCACGCCGGCCGAGGAGGCAGGCTTTGCCAGCACGCCGCGCTATGCAGATGTCGAAGCGTGGTTGAAGCGTCTGGATGCGGCCTCGCCCCTCATCAGTCTGGAAAGCTTCGGCCGCACCGGCGAAGGGCGCGACATGCTGCTGGTCCGCGCGAGCAAGGCCAAAGATGGGTCGGGCGCGGGCAAGCCGGTCGTGCTGGTGCAGGCGGGCATCCATGCGGGCGAGATCGACGGCAAGGATGCCGGCCTGATGCTGCTGCGCGACATCGCGCTGCGCGGCAAGGACGGGCTGCTCGACAAGGTCGATCTGGTGTTCGTGCCGGTCTATAATATCGACGGGCATGAAAAGATGAGCCGCTGGAACTTCCCGGCGCTGCGCGGCCCGGCGGAGAAGGGCTATGTCGGCAATAGCCGCAACATCAACCTGAACCGCGACTATGCAAAAGCGGACGCGCCCGAAAGCCGGGCGATGATCGGCCTGCTGCGCCGGCTCGACCCGATCCTCTATGTCGATTGCCATGTCAGCGACGGCTTCGACATGCAATATGACATCAGCTTCACCTATGCTGGCTGGGGCCGCTATGCCTATCACCACGCCACCGCCGACTGGCTGCAGGGCCGTTTCGGACCAAGCGTGACGGCGGCGCTGGAAAAGGCCGGGCATGTCCCCACCATCTATCCCAGCCCGATCGATACCCGCGAACCGACCAAGGGCATCCGTCAGGCGCCCGAAGGACCGCGCTATTCGACCGGCTATGGCGATTTCATCGGCGTCCCGACCGTGCTGGTCGAAAACCATATGATGAAGCTCTATCGCCAGCGGGTGTTGGGCACCTATGTGCTGCTGGAGGCGGCGCTGAAACTGGCCGGGCAGGATGCCGGCGCGATTGCGCAGGCGAAGGCCAGCGACCGGGCATCGCGCCCCGCCGAAATGCTGACCCGCTGGAAGCCCGCCGCGCAGCCGATCGGCTGGGTCGAACGGTTCAAGGGCATCGCCTTCGACACCTATGTCTCGCCGGCGAGCGGGCGCAAGGAACAGAAATGGCTGGGCCGCCCGGTCGACTGGCGGATGCCGATCATCGGCCAGGAACCGGTCGAGACGGTGCGTCTGCCCAAGGCATGGTGGGTGCCGGCCGGGCAGGCCGAGGTGATCGACCGGCTGACGCTGCACGGCATTCACTATGATGCGCTGGATGCGCCGCGCACGCTGACGCTCGATCGGGCGCGGCTGGTGGACCCGCAATCGATGCCGGTGCGCGACGCGCGCATCCCGCTGGATACGAAGTTGCTGCACGAGAATGTCACCGAAACCTTGCCAGCCGGCACGGTGCGCGTGCCTGCCGATCAGCCGCTGGGCCTTTTGGCGGCAGCGCTGCTGGAGCCGGAAAGCCAGGACAGTTTCCTCGCCTGGGGCTTCTTCCCGGAGATATTGGCGGCGCCTTCCGGGGCGGAGGATTTCGTCCGGGCGCCGATCGCCGAGGCGCTCCTCGCCGCCGATCCGCAGCTTCGCGCAGAGTTCGAGGCGAAACTGGCCGCTGATGCCACATTTGCGGCCGATGGCGACGCGCGGCTCGACTGGCTATCGGCCCGGCTGCCCGATCGCAGCCCCTATCATCATCTCTATCCGGTGCTCAGGGAGAACTGAGCCCAATGAACCGGGGCGGTCGACCCGCCCCGGTTCTTCCACATCAGAAGCTGACCCGCGCGGTCACGCGGATGTCGCGGCCAGTGAGCGGGGCATAGTCCTTGAGGAAGGACGAGGCCCGGCGAGCGACCACATCGAAGATGTTGTTGGCCGACAGGGCGAAGCTGAGCGGACGTTCCTTGCCCCAGGGGCGGACATTCAGCTCGGCATTGACCATGGTGTAGCCGGGCGTCGTGGTCTCGAACTCGGCGACCCGGTCCTGCTTGCTGACGCGCTCGACTTCGCCGCGCAGGTCGAACTTGGTCGCCTGATAGGCCAGGCCGCCGAGCAGACGGAGCGGGGGAATGCGCGGTGCCGGCCCGACGCTCTTCACATTGGCATGGACATAGTCGGCCAGGCCATCAGCGACGATCTTGCCGTCGCCCAGCTTGGCCAGGGTCAGCGATCCCTGCACCTCGAAGCCATAATAGCGGGCGTCCGCCTGGTTGAAGGCATAGACGGGCAGGCCATCTTCTTCCTCGCCGGTCAGATCCTCATAGATGAAGTTCGAGAACCAGGTGTGATAGGCCGACGCTTCGAAGCTGTAATTGTCGCCGCTGCCGCGCAGGATCGCTTCGACGCTGTTGGCCTTTTCCAGATTGAAGTCGGGATTGCCGACCTCATAGGCTTGGGTGCCGGCATGGGGGCCGTTGGCGAACAATTCTTCAGCCGCCGGCGCGCGTTCTGTGTGCGACAGGTTGAGGCCGATGCGCCAGCTGTCGGTCAGGCCATAGGAGGCGCCGAGCGAGCCGGAGAAGGCGTCGAAGCTGCGCTTGCCGGCGAAGAACTGCTCCTGATCCTCCAGCGGATTGGCGGTCAGGCTGGTATGTTCGTAGCGGCCACCCAACTCGAACTTGAGCGCGCCATAATCGAGCTGCTGCAGGGTGAAGACGCCGACCTGCGTGGTCGAGTTTTTCGGCAGGAAGGCTTCCTCGCCGATCACGTTGAAATCGCGGTTGAACAGTTGCACGCCGGTCGCGCCGCGCCAGGCGCCATGCTTGGCCTGGGTCAGTTCCAGCCTGGCTTCCATGCCCTTGCTGAAGAAGGCGGTGCCGACCGAGCCATCTTCTTCCAGCTCGGCATGGGTATAGTCCGCATAGCCCAGACGCAGCGAAACCTTGTCTAGCACATTGCCATCACCATTCACTTCGGCGCGCAGGTTGACGCTGTCCTGCTTCATGCTGAGGCGCGGGGCTTCCTGCTCGTCGCCCGGCTGGGTCGCGAAGCGGATCGGCACGCCATAGAGGCTGTCATAATGGTCGTAGGAAATGCCGATATTGCCGGTGTCGCCGATATAGGCGATGCCGCCGCCGGCGGTCCAGGTCTTGGCTGCCGAATTGGGCAGCTTGCCCTTGACCGCAGCGTTGCCGGCAAAGTCGATTGCTTCCTCGCTGTCGTCGGCGGGGAGCAGGCTCGATGCCAGCGCCTGATCGCGCAGGGCAGGGGTGAGGGCATGGCCGCCGATGCGGACATCGTCGCTCTTGAGATAGCTGCCATCGGCATGGGCGACCCAGCCGCCCGATAGCGGCACGTCGATCGAGGCCGCGCCTGAACGCTCGTCCGCCGCCGAGCCATAGGTGCCGATCGCATCGACATGGACCGGCTCATCCGGGATGGCCGTGGGGATACGCTTGTCGATGACGTTGACGACGCCGCCGATCGCCGAGGAGCCGTAGAGCAGCGACTGCGGACCGCGCAGTACCTCGATACGCTCGGCGAGCAGCGGATTGACGACCACGGCATGATCGACCGAGGTGTTGGACACGTCGACGGTCGACAGGCTGTTGGTCAGCATCTTGACGCGTTCGCCCTGCAGGCCGCGGAGTACGGGGCGCGAGGCACTGGGGCCGAAGGAGGTGGCGGATACGCCCGGCTGATGTTCCAGCGTCTCGCCGATCGACGGGCGGATCGCCTGGGTCAGATCCTTGCCTTCGACCACGGCGACGCTGGACAGCATGTCCTGGCGGCGGGTCGGCAATATGCCGGTGACGATAATGTCGGTGCGGGCCGCCTGATGATAGCCGTCGGCGGCGTCATCCGATGCGGTTTGCGCATGGGCGGCTGTCGAAACGCCGAGAACGGCAAGCGCGCAGCCGGCGAGAAACTGGAATTGCATGGACTTGGATCCCCCGAGGTGGATGGAGCGACATTATTCTGACCTCCAGGCCCTGCTCGGTCGCGCTGGAGGCTGTCGCGCCTCTGTAAAAACATGTCCATGATGTTACAACATATCAAACATTACATTTCTGTCATGTGGCTGGTTATGCAAGGGGCGGGTTGCCTTGCTGGCATTGCAATCAGTCACGGGAAAATGAGAGCGCATCCACGAGATCAACTGGAGGTGCGGCGCATTTCCAGACGCGCCGTCAGAGTTGTAGGCCGGCGCCAGCTGCAATGCGGTTGCCGCTCAACTCGCTAAGGATGGCATGGGCCAAATCTGCTTTTCAGTATCCAAAACCACGCGGATTGATCGGGCGGTTATGAAGGCGGAAATCGCTTCCCTGCACTTTTTTGGGATCGGAAATGGTGCACCCAAGTGGATTCGAACCACTGGCCTTTGCCTTCGGAGGGCAACGCTCTATCCAGCTGAGCTATGGGTGCATGACGCTGGTCAGAAGGGGCGCTTAGCAAAGGGCTTCGAACCGCGCCAGCCACAAAATCACCTGTTCCCGAAACTTATTTCGGGGCCTTCACCATTGGCTGGAATTTGCCCAGGCCACAGCTGGCACCCGGTTGCAGGCCCGGCCCGGCGTTGAACAGCACGGTGATGATGTCGACCGAACAGAGCTGGGACATGCTGGTGCGATAGGAAAAGCGCCGCTCGAAGCCCAGGCTGGGGCAGCTGTTGGGCAGGGTGTTGCGGTAGATCTTCTTGCCGCTCACCTCAAAATCGATCGTGCGATCGTCACGCACATTGCTCGACCGAATCTGGCTGATCGAAATGCAGTCGACTGGATCGCCGCTGGGCACATAGGGATCCGGCTTGTCCTTGGTCTTGGCGAAAGCGGGCGTCAGGCCACAGGCCAGCAGCAGGCCGGCGGTGAGAATGGGGCGGATGGACATTGTCTCTCTCCTTCGTGCTGACGAGACGATTCGCGGAGCTGATTTCCGTACCGATCCTAGCACCGCTGTCCGGCGCGATCAGGCGGCTTTCGCGACGCTGCCGGGTTCCGGCGTCTTGGGCTTGAAGCGGCACAGGTCCGACACGATGCAGCGCCAGCATTCGGGCTTGCGCGCCTTGCAGACATAGCGGCCATGCAGGATCAGCCAGTGATGCGCGTCGCGGCGGAAGGGCTGGGGCACGCGCTTTTCCAGCTTGTCCTCGACCGCCAGCACCGTCTTCCCCGGCGCCAGGCCGGTGCGATTGCCGACGCGGAAGATATGGGTGTCGACCGCGAAGGTTTCCTGCCCGAAGGCGGTGTTGAGCACGACATTGGCGGTCTTGCGGCCGACGCCGGGCAGGGTGGTCAGCGCGTCGCGATCCTGCGGCACCTCGCCACCGAAATCGCGTACCAATATTGCGGACAGGGCGATGACATTCTTCGCCTTGGTGTTGAACAGGCCGATCGTCTTGATGTGCTGCTTGAGCGCATCTTCGCCCAGGTCGACCATCTGCTGCGGCGTTTCGACCTCGCGGAACAGGGCGCGGGTCGCCTTGTTGACGCCGACATCGGTGGCCTGTGCCGACAGGGTGACCGCGACCAGCAGCTGATAGGCATTGCCATATTCCAGCTCCGTCACCGGCGCGGGATTGGCCTCTGCCAGGCGGCTGAAAAAGTCGAAGATCTGGCCCTTGTTCATGGCATCAGAGCCCCAGCACGCCCTTCATGTCATAGCGGCCGACCGGCTGGCCGGCGAGCCAGATAGCGCCCTTGATCGCGCCGCGCGCGAAGATGCTGCGGTTTTCGGCGCGATGGCCCAGTTCGATCCGCTCGCCCTCGGTCGCCAGGATCACCTGATGGTCGCCCGCGACCGATCCGCCGCGCAGCGCGGCAAAGCCAATCGCGCCCTTGGCGCGCGCGCCGGTGATGCCGTCACGGCCGCGCTCGCTATGATCGGCCAGCGCAATGCCGCGCCCCTTCGCCGCCGCTTCGCCCAACAGCAGCGCGGTGCCCGACGGCGCGTCCACCTTGTGGCGGTGATGCATTTCGACGATCTCGATATCCCAATCGTCGCCCAGGCTGGCGGCGGCCTTCTCCACCAGCGCGGCGAGCAGGTTGACGCCCAGCGACGTATTGCCGGTCTGTAGCACGGGGATGCGCGTGGCCGCCTGGTTGATCAGCGCATGATGCTCGCTCTCCAGTCCGGTCGTGCCGATCAGGATTGGCTTGTTCGCGGCGATGCAGGCGTCGAGATTGGCGGAAAGCGCGGCTGGCACGGAAAAGTCGATCAGCACATCGGCCGCCTGTGCCAATGCCAGCGGATCGCTGGTGATGGCGACGCCGGGTGCCAGTTCGCCGCTGCCGTCGCGATCGGTGCCGCCCGCCACGGTCAGTCCTGCCTCCGCCGCGGCCTGCGCGATGGCGCGGCCCATGCGCCCGGCGGCACCGAAAATCCCAATGCTGGTCATGCCCTGATCCGTTCCTTGGCTATAAGTCAGCGCGCGATGCCAGAGCGGCGCGGCTTTGTCATCCGGCACCATGAATTTCTTGGGAAAGGCGACCGACCATGGCTAGGAGTTCGTTTGAGACAGTCGGTACCGTACCGAAAAATCGCTCTTTCGCGATTTTTCGAACTGGCTCTAAGAGAGGGCCATGCTCGATCTTCCCCGACTCTCCGTTCCGACCTTGCCGATCGACGGCAGCGCCGATCGCTTTCCCGTCCGTCGCATCTTCTGCGTCGGGCAAAATTATGCCGAACATGCGCGCGAAATGGGCGGCGATCCCGATCGCGCGCCGCCTTTTTTCTTCACCAAGCCGGCCGATGCCGTGGTCGAAAATGGCGCATCGCTGCCTTTCCCCCCGCGCACGCAGGATCTGCATCATGAGGTCGAACTGGTGGTCGCGCTCGGCGCGGGCGGCACGGATGTCGCGGTCGAGGATGCGCTGGCGCTGATCTATGGCTGGGCGGTCGGCATCGACCTCACCCGCCGCGACATGCAGGCCGTTGCCAAAAAGGCGGGGCGTCCCTGGGACATGGCCAAGGGCTTTGATCGCTCCGCGCCGATCGGCCCGATCCACCCCGGCACGCCGCCGGCCAGCGGCGCCATCGCGCTCTGCATCGATGGCGACCCGCGCCAGTCGGGCGACCTGGCCGACATGATCTGGTCGGTGCCCGAAATCATCGCCAATCTCTCCACCTATGTGGAACTCGCGCCCGGCGACCTGATCTTCACCGGCACGCCTGCCGGCGTCGGCCCGATCGCGCCTGGCCAGGCGGTGCAGGCGACCATCGCCGGCCTGCCGCCGCTCGACATCGCCTTTCAGAACTGACCATCAGAACAAGGATAAACAGGATGGATATCGACATTCCCCATGACCTCGGCCGGGACGAAGCGAAGCGCCGGGTGGAGCAGGGCCTGCCCAAGCTGGAACAGCATATCCCCGGCGGCGGCACCATGACCGCGACCTGGCCGTCCGACTATGCGCTGGACATGGAAATTTCGGCCATGGCCCAGACCATCCCGGTCAAGCTGCTGATCGAGGAGAACCGGGTGCGCGGCACCGTGTCGATCCCGATGTTCCTCAAGATGATGTCCGGCCCGATCTCCGACTTCATCAAGACCAGCGCCCAGAAGATGCTGACCAAGGCGTAAGACAATGGCGCGGCCCTTGCAGCGAGGTTGAGCGGCCGTCCCGAACAGGAAAAGAGGTAAGGATGGATCGCTCAGGCCGGGATGTAGCCCTTCCGATGGAAATGCAGGGGCTCTGGATCGATGCGGACGATCCGACGGTCGAACTGTCGGTAGACGGTGGTGAGGTCGCCTGCTTCGGCCGCATCGTGTCCTATGACTATAAGCTTGTCGCCACGGATGACGATGTGGTGACGGTCAGCCTGAAGGTCGATGATGAGGAGCGTGAGGATGATTTTCAGCGCGCCAATGTCACCGAACTGGTGATCACTCCAGAAGGCGAGATGCACGCCTATAATGTCCGGTTTGCCAGCCAGTTCATCCGGCGCAACAAATGAAGGGGGCGAACGTCGCATGACCGACATCCGCAACATCGTCATCCTCACCGGCGCGGGTATTTCGGCCGAGAGCGGGCTTGCCACCTTTCGCGGGCCGGATGGCTTGTGGGAGGGGCATCGGGTGGAGGATGTCTGCACGCCGCAGGCGCTGGCGCGCAATCCGGCCTTGGTGCATCGCTTCTATGACGAGCGGCGGGCGAAGCTGGCGGAGGTGGCGCCCAATCCCGCGCATGCGGCATTGGCTGCGCTCGATCGCGCCTGGCCGGGCGACCTGCTGATCGTCACCCAGAATGTCGATGATCTGCATGAGCGGGCAGGGGCGAGCCGGCTGCTCCACATGCATGGGGAATTGAAGTCCGCCCTCTGTGCCGCCTGCGGCAAGGCGGTGGCCTGGGCCGATCCGCTGCCGCCCGGCAGCGTCTGCACTGGCTGTGGCGCGCCCAGCCTGCGGCCCGACATCGTCTTCTTCGGCGAAATGCCCTATGATATGGAGCGGATCGAGGAAGCGCTGGCGCAGGCCGACCTGTTCGTCTCGATCGGCACGTCGGGCGCGGTCTATCCGGCCGCCGGTTTCGTCCAGATGGCGCGTCATTATGGTGCCCGCACGCTGGAGCTCAATCTCGATCCGTCGGCGGGCAGCAGCTATTTCGAGGAAAGCCGGCTTGGCCCGGCAAGCGAACTGGTGCCCGAACTGGTCCGCGACCTGCTCGGCTGACCGGCCTTATTCGCTGGGTGCCGCCATGATGTCGACGCCATCGGGGTCATCGCGATAGAGCAGCATCACCGATCCATCCTCGCCATTCACCGCGCGGATCGGCAGGCTCAGTTGCAGCGCGGAGAGGAATTCCTTGCTGTCGCTGACGCGGAAGCGCCCGCCGACCCGCAACGAGGAGACGCGCGCGTCGCCGATCAGGATCGGTGCACGGCGATAGCGGTTGAACTCGCTCGCCGCCTGCTCGATCGTTTCCCCGTCCAGCTCGACCATCTGGTCGCGCCAGGCGGTGCGCTGGTCGATCAGCTTGGGGCTGAGATGGGTGAGGTCGATGCTGCGCGACTGGATCACGGCGCCGCTGCCGGCGCTGACCTTTTCCAGCCCGCTATTGCCCGAATGGACCGTCACCGTGCCTTGCGTGACGGTCAGTTCCACCACCGACGGGCGCATGCGGACGTTGAAGGCGGTGCCGACGGCGCGGATCTGGGCGGATCGCACCTCCACGTCGAACGGGCGGCCCTTGTCATGGGCCACATCGAAGGAGGCTTCGCCTTTCAGCACGCGCACCTTGCGGCCGATGTCGGTGAAGCGGACTTCCGCCTCGCTATTGCTGTTGAGGTGCAGGATGGAGCCGTCGGCCAGCGCGACGTCGCGGATCTGGCCGACCGCCGTCTCATAGCGATCCACGCCGCTGAAGGTGCGGATGGTGACGATCGCGGCGACGATGAAGAAGGCGATGGCGATGCCGGCGGCGATCATGATGTTGCGCGACAGGCGGCGCTGCTGTTCCTCGCTAACGATCGCTTCGAGCGGGGGCAGATTGACTTCGGCGGCGGCGCTCTTCAGCCGCTCGGCCGCGTCCCAGGCGGCTTCGGCGCGGGCAAAGGCCACGCCATGGCGCGGATCGGCCTCGATCCACGCACATATCTCGTCTTCGTCCTGGGGAGTAGGGTCGCTGTTAAGCCTGGCCAGCAGGCGCGCGGCTTCCAACGCGATCGCGTCCCTGTCCCCGCTGTTTGAACCTGGTCCCGACGCCTGCACGTTCGAAATCCGTTTCCTCACGTTCTGCCCAGGCCCGCATAACTATGCCGATCGCTTTGGCCAGATGTTTTTCAACAGTAGAAACGGACAGAGACATTTCCTCCGCTATTTCCAGCATCGATTTTTCGTGAATGCGGCGAAGAATGAAGACGCGGCGGCACTGGGTGGGCAGCGAATCGACGATCGCCTCGACCTGGCGGAGCGCCTCGCGGGCGTGGAGCTGTGCCTCGATGGTGTTTTCGCCGCCCAGCAATTCCAGATCGGCGATCGTCTCGAAGCTCACCACCTTGTTGCGGCGGGCGGTATCGATCACGAGGTTGCGGGCGATGGTGAAGAGATAGGCGCGCCCGGTGGTGACATTTTCCCAGTTCTCCGTGGCATAGGCACGTGCGAGAACTTCGGCGACCATGTCCTCCAACTCATGGGTGGAGGGAAGGATGCGACGCAGGCGGCCCCTCAAGGCAGCTTCCTGCGGCAAAATCACGGTCTTGAACCACTCTAATTTGGCGCGAACCCTATGCACGTCGACCCCCTTATATGTCAGCGCGCCTCTCCATCATTTCTTTTTGTTGTCACATTTCAATCATGGATTCCGGGGGGTGTCCAGCACGTGATTACGCATATTCCGTAATCCGCCATAAAAAGTTCCACCCTGTTGCAAAAAAGTTTTCGGGTGCCTTCTTTTGTTGCGTGGCTAGGAAATTATGTCAGGTGGAACCTCGTCTGGCGCGCTGTCGGGCTGGTCATAGTCGGGTTCGCCGGGGATGATTCCAGGCGGTTCCTCGATCGGAGTCTCATCCGGAGTCGCGGGGGGTGGCGTTTCCGGCGGCGACTGGGGTTCGATCCGGTCGGGCGGGGGCAGGGGGTCGGGCGCTGGATCGGGCTGGGTGGCCATGCTATGCTCTCCTGCAAAGAAGAAGCTACGCGCGGGCAAGGATGCCGGTTCCATCAATGCATCCATATCCCTTGCTCTCGCCAATGCTTTTCTCTATGCCGCGCCGACCGGCGACCGATGCGGGCGTGGCGAAACTGGTAGACGCGCCAGATTTAGGTTCTGGTATCGCAAGATGTGGGGGTTCGAGTCCCTTCGCCCGCACCAGTGTCAGGCTTGGCTTGATCCGGCGCCAACGAGATTCAGCTAAGAAAGCGTTTGAGAGAAGAGATGCAGACTGTCGAGACGTTGAACGAGGGCCTGAAGCGCGCCTACACCGTGACCATCACGTCGAAGGATATCGACGCCCGCGTTGAGAAGGAAGTGCTGGCGATCGCGCCGCAGGTGCGTATGCCCGGCTTCCGCCCCGGCAAGGTGCCGGCGAACCTCGTCAAGAAGATGCATGGTGAAAGCCTGCAGCGTGACGCCCTCAACAATTCCATCCAGGAAAGCGTTCAGAAGCTGATCGCCGACCAGAAGCTGCGTCCCGCGATGCAGCCTTCGGTCGAGCTGGACGAAAGCTTCGAGTTCGGCAAGGACGCGCAGGTCAAGGTGGAACTGGAAGTTCTGCCCGTGATCGAAGCCCCGAGCATCGACGGTCTGAAGCTGGAGCGCCTGACCGCTGAAGTCAGCGACGCGCAGGTCGACGAACAGGCCGGCCGCATCGCCACCCAGCAGGGCGCGCTGGAAGAATATGCCGCCAGCCACAAGGCGAAGGACGGCGACACGCTGGTCATCGACTTCGTCGGCAAGGTCGACGGTGAAGCGTTCGAAGGCGGTTCGGCCGAAGGCGTGAAGCTGAAGATCGGTTCGGGCCAGTTCATCCCCGGCTTCGAAGAGCAGCTCGGCGGCGTGAAGAAGGGCGAAGAAAAGACCATCGAAGTCACCTTCCCCGAAGATTATGGCGCCGCGCACCTCGCCGGCAAGGCTGCGACCTTCGACGTGACCGTGCAGTCGGTGCTGAACGCCGACAAGCCCAAGCTCGACGACGACTTCGCCAAGTCGCTGGGCCTGGAAGGTCTCGACCAGCTCAAGGATCTGCTCAAGGGCCAGATCGAGCAGGAGCATAACGGCCTGACCCGCACCTACATGAAGCGCAAGCTGCTCGACCAGCTCGCCGCTTCGCACGACTTCGACGTTCCGCCCAGCATGGTGGAAGCCGAATTCAACCAGATCTGGCAGCAGCTTCAGCATGAAGCCAGCCATGAAGCCGATCCGGAAGCGGCGCTGGCCGAAATGGAAGCCGAGAAGGAAGATTATCGCGGTATCGCCGTGCGCCGCGTGCGCTTGGGTCTGCTGCTGTCGGAAATCGGCCAGGCCAACAATGTCGTCGTTTCGGACAATGAAATGAACCGTCTCATCATGCAGGCTGCCCAGCAGTACAGCCCGCAGGACCGTGAGCGTTTTGTGCAGTATGTCCGCCAGGATCCGATGGCCGCCGCCCAGCTGCGCGCCCCCCTCTATGAGGACAAGGTCGTCGACTTCCTGTTCGAAAAGGCGGAAGTCAGCGACCGCGCTGTCAGCCGTGAGGAACTGGAAGCCGCGATCGAAGCCGAAGATGGCGATCTGAAGCCCCACGTGCACGGTCCGGGCTGCGGCCATGACCACGATCATGACGACAAACCCAAGGCGAAGAAGGCCGCTGCTAAGAAGAAGGCCGAGCCCGCCGAGGCCGAAGTCGTAGCCGAGGAAGCGCCTGCCAAGAAGGCTCCGGCCAAGAAGGCTGCCGCCAAGAAGGACGAAGCCCCGGCTGAGGACGCTGCCGCCGAGGAAAAGCCCAAGGCGAAGAAGGCTCCCGCCAAGAAGGCCGCTGCCAAGGCTGAATAAGCCGGCAGGCTAGAGACGAGAAGGGCGCCCGGCTTCCAAATGGAGGTCCGGGCGCCTTTTCTTTATATCGTCCCCTGCTTTCTTGGGGCAGGGCGGTCGAAATATTAACCATGGCTGGGCCATGGCAGGGGCAAGAGAGGCGCAGGAGCGTGCGGCAGATGAAGGAATTTCCGGCGGTGGCGAATGGCGAGGGCGTTGCGACCCCGCATATCGCGGTGATCCTGCCCTGCTATAATGAAGCGGGCGCGATCGTGCAGACGGTGCAGGATTTCCGCCGTGCGCTGCCCGATGCCGACATCTATGTCTTCGACAATAACAGCACGGACGGCAGTCGCGAACTGGCGGCTGGGGCAGGGGCGATCGTCCGGCGCGTGACCCAGCAGGGCAAGGGCCATGTGGTGCGCCGCATGTTCGCCGACGTCGACGCCGATATCTACATCATGGCCGATGGTGACGCGACCTATGAGGCTGCCGCCGCGCCGGCGATGGTCGCCGCCATGCTGGAGGATAATCTCGACATGGTGGTGGGCTGTCGCCGCGACCAGGTGGAGGCAGCCTATCGGCGTGGCCATCGCTTTGGCAACTGGGCGCTGACCAGCCTGTTGAAGCAGCTTTTCGGCCGCAGCTTCACCGATATCCTGTCGGGCTATCGCGTCTTCTCGCGCCGCTTCGTCAAGAGCTTTCCGGTGCTGTCCGCCGGCTTCGAGATCGAGACCGAGATCAGCGTCCATGCCCTTGAACTGGCCATGCCGGTGTCCGAAGTGATGACCGCCTATGGCGCGCGCCCTGAAGGATCGGTCAGCAAGCTGTCCACCTATCGCGACGGCTGGCGCATCCTGCGCACGATCATCACCCTCTATCGCATCGAGCGGCCGATCCTGTTCTTCGGCATCATCGCGGCCTTCTTGGCAGCGCTGGGCCTTGGTCTCGCGGCGCCGCTGATCGTGACCTATGCCCAGACCGGACTGGTGCCGCGGTTCCCGACCGCGATCCTGGTCACTGGGCTCATGATCCTGGCAACCCTGAGCGGCATGTGTGGCCTCATCCTCGATACCGTGGTGCGCGGCCGCCGCGAAGTGCGGCGGCTCGCCTATCTCGCCTTCCGCGCGCCCAGCGACTACGCCTTGAAGGACTGAACCCGGCGGCGCAGCCGCATCGCCAGGATCAGCAGGGTGACGCCGGTCACCAGCGCATAGAAGCCGATGCCCCAGCCCAGCATCGCCACCGATACATGCGGGTTGGCAAGGGCCAAATAGAGGGCGAACAGGCCCAGCAACAGCGAGAGCAGCCCGCTCAGCGCCAGCAGCCATTCGCCCTCTATCTCCTTGCGCAGCCGGATCGCGGCGATGATTTCCAGCCCGCCGGCGATAATTGCCCAGCCCGCGATCAGGAACACGGTCAGCAGCGCATAGGTGATCGTCATCGCGATCGGCGTGACGATGAAGATGATGCCGACGGCAATGCCCAGCAGGCCGCGCAGCAGCATCGCGCCCCAATGGCGGCCATGCCCCATCCGGCGAAACGCGCTGATAGCCGAGAATATGCCGTCGACCAGTGCGTAGACCGCGAAGATCAGCGTGAGCGCGAACAGCGCGCTGAACGGGTAGGCCAGGGCGATGATGCCCAGGATGATCGAGGCCACGCCACGCAGCGCCAGCGCCTTCCAACCGAACGAGAAGGCGGCGATCAGCCCCGGTCCGGCCCGGCCGTCATGGGGCGGAATATCGGAATGCACGTCGGAAACCATCGGCTTGTTCCCCCTGTCGCGATTTGAAACGATTGTGGAACGAGAGGGGTGACACATGGTTCCCCCTTGAACCAGTCGGGTTTTGTGCCGATGTAGGGGGCCGGGCAAAAGCACCTGACTGAAAGAGCACAATGACCAACATCATGCATGATCCCATGGCCGCGCTGGTTCCCATCGTCATCGAGCAATCGAACCGTGGCGAGCGCAGCTTCGATATTTACTCGCGTCTTCTGCGCGAGCGGATCATCTTCGTGACCGGCCAGGTCGAGGACCATATGGCCTCGCTGATCGTCGCCCAGCTTCTGTTCCTCGAATCGGAAAATCCGAAGAAGGACATCTGGATGTACATCAACTCGCCGGGCGGCGTCGTCACGGCGGGCATGGCGATCCACGACACGATGAAATATATCCGCCCCCAGGTCGGCACCGTCTGCATTGGCCAGGCCGCCTCGATGGGCAGCTTCCTGCTGGCCGCCGGCGAGCCGGGCAAGCGCATCGCGCTCAGCAACGCCCGCATCATGGTCCACCAGCCGTCGGGCGGCGCCCAGGGCATGGCGTCGGATATCGAGATCCAGGCCAAGGAAATCCTTCGGATTCGCCGCCGTCTCAACGATCTCTACGTGAAATATACCGGCCAGTCGCTGGAAGCGGTGGAGCGGGCGATGGACCGCGACACCTTCCTGGAGGCTGACGAAGCCAAGGCGTTCGGTCTGGTCGACGAAGTGTTCGATCGCCGCCCGGCCGCTGCGGAAACCGCAGAAGCCTAAAGGCGATCTTTACCGGGGCGCGGTACATCACCTCTTGTGAAACCGCCGTGCCCCGGTCTAGGATGGCCTTTGGACCAGAATATCCCCGGCCAGATCCGGCATGGTGCCGACGGCGGGGAGGAAAGATTGGCGAATGACTAAGCTTACGGGCTCCGATTCAAAAAGCACGCTTTACTGCTCCTTCTGCGGCAAGTCGCAGCATGAGGTGCGCAAGCTGATCGCGGGGCCGACCGTCTTCATCTGCGATGAATGCGTGGAACTGTGCAATGACATCATCCGCGAGGAGACCAAGGGCGGTCTCGTCGGCAAGAAGGATGGCGGCGTGCCGACCCCGCAGGAAATCTGCGATGTGCTCGACGATTATGTGATCGGCCAGAAGCGCGCCAAGCGCGTCCTGTCGGTCGCGGTCCATAACCATTACAAGCGCCTCAACCACGGCTCCAAGCCGGGCGAGGTGGAACTGGCCAAGTCGAACATCCTCCTCGTCGGCCCGACCGGCTGCGGCAAGACGCTGCTGGCGCAGACGCTGGCCAAGACGTTCGACGTGCCTTTCACCATGGCGGATGCCACCACGCTGACCGAAGCCGGCTATGTCGGCGAGGACGTGGAGAACATCATCCTCAAGCTGCTCCAGGCGTCCGACTATAATGTCGAGAAGGCGCAGCGCGGCATCGTCTATATCGACGAGATCGACAAGATCAGCCGCAAGGCCGAAAACCCGTCGATCACGCGTGACGTGTCGGGTGAGGGCGTGCAGCAGGCGCTGCTCAAGCTGATGGAGGGCACGACCGCCTCGGTTCCGCCGCAGGGTGGTCGCAAGCATCCGCAGCAGGAATTCCTGCAGGTCGACACGACCAATATCCTGTTCATCTGCGGCGGCGCGTTCGCGGGTCTGGAAAAGATCATCGGCGACCGGCTGGAAGCCAAGTCGATCGGCTTCGGCGCCCATGTTGCGGCCCCCGAAGAGCGCAAGACGGGCGAACTGCTGCGTCAGAGCGAACCGGAAGATCTGCTGAAGTTCGGCCTGATCCCCGAATTTGTCGGCCGTCTGCCGGTGATCGCGACGCTGGAGGATCTGGACGTGACCGCACTGGTCAAGATCCTGGTCGAGCCCAAGAACGCGCTGGTCAAGCAATATGGCAAGCTGTTCGACATGGAGAATGTCGAGTTGAGCTTCACCGACGATGCGCTGACCGCGATCGCGAAGAAGGCGATCGAGCGTAAGACCGGCGCTCGTGGTCTGCGTTCGATCCTGGAAGCGATCCTGCTCGACACCATGTTCGACCTGCCCTCGATGGAGGGCGTTGGCGAAGTGGTGGTCGACAAGGATGTCGTTGCCGGCACCAAGGAACCGATTCGCGTGTTCAGCGAGAAGGACAAGCGCGCGGAAGACGCCGCCTAGTTCATTCGCCGTTCAGGCTGGAACAAAAGGGGCCGGTGGACCATCCACCGGCCCCTTTTTCGTGCAAGTCTTTCGCACTGCACAAAATTTCCTGCGCCGTTGCATAATTGCACCACCGCTGGCGTGGTGCAAAATTTCGACATATTATGCAATGAAATCAATGTGATAGATTGGTGTTTCGGGTTGTTTTTCAGTGTCTTGCCAGAACGCCCGCCCAATTGTGACAGTCCCGCACCTGCATTGTAACATAATTGCAATCATAGCATCACAGGGGCGTCGCCAGTGGCCGCCAGATGCGGCGCCGGCTCGAAGAGCAAAATGGTTATGGCGCCGTGGGGCGCACTCTTGAAAAAGGGACAAGGGTCAATGAAGCAGTTTCTCAAGTGCAGCGCCGCGATTCTCGCCGTCGCTGCCCCGGCTGTCGCTTTCGCGCAGTCGACCGGTTCGCAGGATTTCGAAGATTCGATCGTCGTCACCGGTGCAGTGGTGAATCAGGGCGTTGGCGGCGTGAAGATCCCGGACTCGCCCAAGGCGAAGGTCGTTCTGACCCAGGAAATCATCGAGCGTCAGCGTCCCGGCCAGACCGTCAACGAAATCATCAACCTGGTGCCGGGCGTCAGCTTCACCAACAACGATCCCTGGGGTTCGTCGGGCGGCAGCTTCACCATTCGTGGCTTCAGCTCGGATCGTATCGCTCAGATCCTCGATGGTATCCCGATGAATGACTCGGGCAACTATGCGATCTATACCAACCAGCAGATTGACCCCGAACTGGTCGAAAGCATCAACGTCAATCTTGGCGCGACCGATGTCGACAGCCCGACCGCTGCGGCGGTTGGCGGCACCGTCAACATCAACTCGATGACGCCCAGCGACGATTTCGGTGTGCTGGCTAGCGTGAGCTACGGCAATATCGCGGCCAAGGGTGCCGGCGATCGCCCGATGCATCGCATCTTCGGCATGGTTCAGACCGGCGATTTCACCGGCCATGGTACCAAGGCATGGGTTTCGGCCTCGCGCGCATACAACGAAGCTGCGTTCGCCAATTATGGCAAGGTTGAAAAGGCGCAGTATAACGGCAAGATCTACCAAGAAATTGGTAGCAACGGCGATTTCATCTCGCTGGCCGCTCACTATAACGTCAACCGCAATAACTTCGGCGGTTCGCCCGGTTCTGCCGCCGCTTTCTCCGGTGACAAGAGCGCGCGTTTCTATGACGTGGGCGGTGCCGGTGTGCCCTGCACCCTGCCGACGCCGGTCGCCGGTGTCGCTGACCAGCTCCCTTCGGGCTATTGCGGTTCGCAGTGGGAGCGTCGCTACAATCCGTCGAACACTGGCATTCAGCGCATGAGCACGCGTCTGACGCTGACTGACAAGCTGATCTTCTCGGCCGATGCTGCCTACAGCACCACCAAGGCCAACGGCGGCGGCGGCGTGGCTGCTTATGAAAGCTTCTATTATCAGAATGGCCAAGCTTATACCGGCTATTTCGGTGGCTCGGCCTATTTCGGTCGCGACCTGAACGGCGACGGCGAATTGGGCGTTGACGCCAATGGCAACGGCCGCGTCGACCCGACGGAATCGGATCGCACCGCCATCCTGAACCCCAGCCAGACCAACACCAAGCGTTGGGTTGCTATCGCAAACCTCTCCTATGAGTTCGACCAGAGCAACCGTCTGCGTCTGTCGTACAGCTTCGATCGTGCTCGTCATCGTCAGACCGGTGAAGGTGGCCTGCTGGAGCGGAGCGGCGAACCGTCGGACGTCTTCCCTGTCAACGATGGGCTGACCGACAGCGTCGGCAACATCCTGCAGAAGCGCGATCGCAAGTCCTATGCGATCCTGAACCAGGTAGCCGGTGAATATCGCGGGATGTATTTCGATGACCGCGTCATCGTGAATCTCGGTGTTCGCGCGCCTTTCTTCAAGCGTGAGTTGAACCAGAACTGCTTCACCACGGCCGCCAACGGCAATGTGAACTGCGTTGCCAGCGGCGACGTCGCGGCTTATGCTCTGGCCAACCCGACCTTCGCCGCGCCGCAGCAGCGCGTATACAAGTATGACAAGCTGCTGCCGAACGTCGGCGCGATCTTCAAGATCACGCCGGAAGTGAGCATCGCGGGTAGCTATGCCGCCAACATTTCGGTTCCGGGCACCGACACGCTCTACAACTCGATCTTCCTGCCGGCGACCAACGCCGCATCGAAGCCGGTTGCTGAAACGTCGGACAGCTTCGACCTGGCCCTGCGCTATCAGAGCAACATCGTTCAGGCGGCTGTCACTGGCTGGTACGCGAAGTACAAGAACCGTATCGCTTCGGCCTACAGCTTCGAATGCGACTGCTCGATCGACACCAACCTGGGTGGCGTGAAGAAGTACGGTATCGACGCCAATGTGTCGGTTCGCCCGATGGATGGCCTGCTGGTGTACGCATTCGGTTCTTGGATCGAATCGGAAATCGGTGCCGACGTCCAGACTGGCGCGAACAGCTTCGCAGCGACCAAGGGCAATCGCGAACGCAGCGCTCCGGGCTATCTGTGGGGCGGTCGCATTCAGGGTACGCTGGGTCCGGTCGATCTTGGCGCCCAGATCAAGCGCACCGGTTCGCGTTGGCTGAACGACATCAACACCTTCAAGGTGGCAGGTTACACCGTTGTCGACCTCGACCTGCGTTACAACCTGAAGGACATGGGCTTGGATAAGGCCTTCTTCCAGCTGAACGTGTCGAACCTGTTCGACAAGTTCTACATCGGTTCGTTCAGCGGCGGCCTGACCACCGCGTCGAGCACCAACGTCAACTATGGCGCTCCGCGTGCGATCAGCGGCTCGCTGGTGATCGGCTTCTAAGCCAGACGCCGACAGGCAAAAAGGAAGGGAGGCGCGGAGCGATCTGCGCCTCCCTTTTTCATGTCCTATTCGCCGCCGCTCGATTATGCTTGGGGGCAGGGCAGTGTGCGCTTTCCGATAAGATCAGGGCAGCGCAATAAAATGTCGAAATGTGCGGGAAATATGGGAAGTTAAGCGCCCGATTTCCTATTTTCGGGCGCTTGGCCGCTGCCTCAGTTCAGGCAGTCATCCAGCCCGTCGCGCTGCACCACCGGGATGCGGGCGGAGATGCTGTTGCCATAGCGGCGGGTGAAGCCATGCGGGTCGATCGCCTCGCGCTTCTTGGGCAGCGGCAATACCGCCGCCAGCCGCGCCGCCTCGGCCCGGCTCAGCTTGCCCGCGCCATGGCCGAAATAGCGGATCGACCCGGCCTGCACGCCATAGGTGCCGATGCCGGTCTCCGCGACGTTCAGGTAGACTTCCATGATCCGCCGCTTGCCCCAGATCGCCTCGATCAGCACGGTGAACCAGGCCTCAAACCCCTTGCGGACGAAGCCGCCACCCTGCCACAGGAAGACATTCTTCGCCGTCTGCTGGCTGATGGTGGAGCCACCGCGAATGCGCCCGCCGCTGGCATTGTGGCGCATCGCCTGGGCAATCGCGACCGCGTCGAAGCCATGATGGCTGCAGAAGCGGCTATCCTCCGCCGCGATCGCCGCGCGCGGCATGTCCGGATCGATCGCGTCCAGGCGCTTCCATTCCTTGGTGATGCCATTGGGGTCGAGCAGCATGGTGATCGTCACCGGCGGCGGCACGAAGCGATAAATGACCACGGTGCCGACCGACAAGCCGACAAAGCCGATGGCGACCTTGAGGGGGATGCTGATCCAGCGGGAGCGACGTTTCTGGGCGGAGGCAGGCTTGGGCGCGGCTTTGGCTTTTTTCATGGGTCGCAAACTAGCGTCCCCGCGCGCCGCCGTCATCGATTCCTTCAGGCGGTTGCCAGACTGGGTGTGCGGCCCCGGTTGATCAGCAGCACCAGCGCCGCGCCGATCAGGCACAGCACCCCCGCCGCGATGAAGGCGGGCATATAGCTTTGCCAGGCGGTGCGCGACAGGCCACCGGCGAGCGCCGCGCTCGCCGCGCCGAGCTGATGCCCGGCGAAGATCCAGCCGAACACGATATTCGCCTTTTCGGGGCCGAAGCGCTGCGCCGTCAGTTTCACCGTCGGCGGCACCGTCGCCACCCAGTCGAGGCCATAGAAGATGGCGAACAGCGACAGGCTGTAGATCGAGAAGTCGCTGAACGGCAGATAGAGCAGCGACAGGCCGCGCAGCCCATAATAGAAGAACAGCAGCCAGCGATTGTCATAGCGATCACTGAGCCAGCCCGATGCCAGCGTGCCGGCAAAGTCGAACAGTCCCATCATCGCCAGCATCGACGCCGCGCCCACCGCCGCCAGCCCATAATCGCCGCACAGCGAGATGAAATGGGTCTGGACCAGGCCATTGGTGCTGGCGCCGCAGATGTAGAAGGAGAAGAAGAGGATCCAGAAGGTCGGCACCTTTGCCACGTCGCGCAGCACGATCAGCGGCGTCGCCAACAGCGCGACCAGGCTGGCCGGCTGGGCGGGGACGGGCTGGATCGCCTGTTCGCCATAGGGGGCAAGGTTCAGGTCCGACGGCCGGTCGCGCATCAGCAGCATGACCGCGACGGCCGCGACCAGGATCGCGCCGCACACCAGCAGCATCGCCGTGCGCCAACCATAGCTGCCGGTCATGCTGGCCAGCAGCGGCAGGAAGGCGAGCTGGCCGGTCGCGGTGCTGGCGGAGAGCAGGCCCATCACCAAACCGCGCCGCTCGCTGAACCAGCGGGTGGTGACCGTCGCGCCCAGCACCATGGCGGTGAGGCCTGTGCCGACGCCGATCACCACGCCCCAGAGAAGGACAAGCTGCCACAATTGCGTCATGCCAAGCGACAGCAGCAGGCCGCCAATGACGATCGACAGCGAAATCAGCATCATCCGCCGTACGCCGAAGCGGTTCATGAAAGCGGCGGCAAAAGGCCCCATGCCGCCGAACAGCAGGAAACGGATCGCCAGCGCTCCGGAAATATCCGCCGCGCTCCAGCCAAATTCCTTTTGCAAGGGAACGATGAACACGCCCGGCGCGCCGACCGCGCCGGCCACCACCAGCATGGTGAGGAAAGTCGTGCCCGCGACCGCCCAGCCATAATGGACATTGCGCGCGGCCAGGCGGCGGGCGAACATGGTGGACAGCATCGACTTCCCCTTGGATTGGCCCTTGGACTGGCCCCTGAACTGCTTCTTGAGCCGGAAAACGGACTAGCGTTAAATGATGGGTATCATATATAAGGTCAAGAGGCCAATTGGAGATGCAGGATCATGAAAGTCAGCCGTGAACAGGCCGAGCGCAATCGCGAGAAGGTGGTGGATGCGGCGTCGCGCCTGTTTCGTGCCCGTGGCGTCGAGGGCGTCGGCATTGGCGAGGTGATGCGTGAATGCGGCCTTACCCATGGCGGTTTCTACAATCAGTTCGAATCGAAGGAGGCGCTGGCGGCCGAAGCCTGCGCCACGTCGCTGGCGCGCGGCGCGGCCAAGTGGCGTCGCCTGTCGGCCGAGGATGGGCCGGATGCGATCACCGCCGATTATCTGAGCGCCCGTAACCGCGACGCGCCCGAAACCGGCTGCGCGCTGATCGCGCTCGGCCCGGACGCCGCGCGCAAGGGCGGGCCGCTCGCCGCCGCTTTTCGCGAAGGGTTTGAGGATCTGACTGCTGCGTTGCAAAATGCCGGTATCGCCGATCGCGACGCGGCGCTGGCGCGCATGGCGCAATTGGTCGGCACGATGGTGCTGGCTCGCGCGGTGGACGATCCGGCGCTGTCGGAGGAATTGCTGGCGGCCAATCGCCGTGCTCTGGGTGTCGAGGTATGAGCGGCAGCGCCCAGTGGCGACCGATGGGGCAGGGGGATGTGGACGCGGCGGCGGCCATTTCCGACCGGGTCCATGGCGCCTATACGGAGAAGCCTGCCATCTATGCCGAACGGCTGCGCCTCTATCCGGCAGGCTGCTTCCTGCTGGAGCGGGATGGGCAGGTGCTGGGCTACCTCGTCACCCATCCCTGGGCCGGCGACCGGCCGCCGGCGCTCGACCAGTTGATCGGCGCGCTGCCGGACGCGCCTGACCGCTATTATCTTCATGATCTGGCGCTGCTGCCCGAAGCACGCGGCACCGGCGCTGCTGCGGCAGCCGTGGACCTGACCGTGGCACAGGCCCGCGCCGCCGGCTTTGATCGCATCACCCTGACGGCCGTCAACGGCGCGGATGCCTTCTGGCGCCGACAGGGTTTCGTCGACGCGCCGGTTGCCGCCGACAGCTATGGCGCGGATAGCGTCTCGATGGCGCAGATGCTCTAAGGCGAAAAAAGAGCCCCGGATCGCTCCGGGGCTTCTTCTGTTCCATGTTCGCCAGATCAGGCGGCGGCGAAACGCGCCATCTTTTCCAGCTTGCCGCCGGCGATGCGCATCATCGCCTTCTGCAGCTTCTCGAAGGCGCGAACTTCGATCTGGCGGACGCGCTCGCGCGACACGCCATAGACCTGGCTCAGTTCCTCAAGGGTCTTGGGCTCCTCGGCCAGGCGACGCTCGGCCAGGATATGTTTCTCGCGATCGTTGAGGTCGGTCATCGCCTCGACCAGCATCTCATGACGCTGGGTGCGTTCCTGCTCCTCGGCGACGCGTTCGTCCTGCAGCGGATCGGTGTCCTGCAGCCAATCCTGCCACTGGCCGTCGCCATCTTCGCGCATCGGAACGTTGAGCGAGGTATCGCCGCCCATCGCCATGCGACGGTTCATCGACACCACATCATCTTCCGACACGCCCAGATCGGTCGCGATCTTGGTCACGTCCTCGGGGCGCAGATCGCCATCCTCAAACGCTTCGATGTTATTCTTCATCCGGCGCAGGTTGAAGAACAGCTTCTTCTGCGACGCGGTGGTGCCCATCTTGACCAGGCTCCAGCTGCGCAGGATGAATTCCTGGATCGACGCGCGAATCCACCACATGGCGTAGGTTGCCAGGCGGAAGCCACGTTCGGCCTCGAACTTCTTCACGCCCTGCATCAGGCCGATATTGCCTTCGCTGATCAGTTCGCTGACCGGCAGGCCATAGCCGCGATAGCCCATGGCGATCTTCGCCACGAGGCGCAGGTGAGACGTGACGAGCTGGGCCGCCGCCTCGGGATCCTGATGTTCCTCGTAGCGCTTCGCGAGCATATATTCCTGCTCGGGGGTCAGCAGCGGAAACTTGCGAATTTCCGACAGATAGCGATTGAGGCTGGCTTCACCGCCCAGCGCCGGAACCGCGGGGACATTGCTCCGATTGGCCATGTCACAATTCCTTCCCTTTACATGCGCGCCAGGCGGACCCGAAAGTGGCATCCGCTGGCCGCGCAAACTTGTCAGAACCTATACGTGAAGCTCGCTTAACAGTTCCTGCATATCTGCAGGCAGGGGACTGTCGAAAGTCAAGGGTTCCTCCGTCACAGGATGTATGAACCCCAGCCGTTTCGCGTGCAATGCCTGCCTTTTGAAACCCAGCGTTTCCAGTATTGATTTGAAACCTTTTCTGTCTCTACCGTAAACCGGGTCACCGATCAAGGGGTGACCCAGATGCGCCATATGCACGCGAACCTGATGGGTGCGGCCGGTTTCAAGCCGGCATTCCACCATCGCCGCGCCGCGCAGGCGCTCCATCACGCGGTAATGGGTGACGGCATGCTTGCCGCGCCCTTCCCGATGAACCGCCATCTTCTTTCGATCAGCGTCGGACCGCCCGATCCAGGCATCGACCGTGCCGGACCCCGGCGTGGGAATGCCATAGACGATCGCGGCATAGAGCCGGTCGATACTGTGATCCTTGAACTGTCGGGCGAGGCCCTCATGGGCCTTGTCCGACTTAGCAACGACCAAAAGGCCGGAAGTATCCTTGTCGATGCGATGAACGATGCCGGGACGCGCCACGCCGCCAATGCCGGATAACTGACCATCGCAATGGTGCAGCAGCGCATTGACGAGAGTGCCGTCCAGATTGCCGGCCGCCGGGTGGACCACCAGGCCCGCAGGCTTGTCGACCACGATCAGGTCGGCATCCTCATGCACGATGTCGAGCGGAATATCCTGCGCCACGGCGTCGAGCGCGACCGGGGCGGGCAGGGTGATGCTGTAATCCTGCCCCACCGCCACCTTCATCGACGGGTTGAGCGATCGACCGCCCGAGACGATCTGTCCCTCGACGATCAGCGCCTTGATCCGCTCGCGCGACAGGTCGGGCAGCAGTTCGGCCAGTGCACGATCGAGGCGCAAACCCGCCTGGGCTTCGCCTATCGTCGTTTCAATGATGGAAACCCCCGGAACCATTACCTAGGGATGTAGGAATGAAGGCCGAAATTTCAAGGGTGCTGCTGGAACAAATCATGGCCCTGGCCGCGGCCGAGCCGGGGGAGGTCTGTGGCCTGCTGCTGGGGCAGGGCGCGCGCATCGATGCGATCCTGCCCGCGGCCAATGTCGCGCCGGACCCGGCTCGTCATTTCGAACTGGCGCCGGCGACCTTGCTGGCCGCGCATCGGGCCGCACGCCGGGGCGGGCCGGCGGTGCTTGGTCATTATCATTCCCACCCATCGGGCGTGCCGATTCCGTCGGAAACGGACCGCGCCTGCGCGGCGCCCGACGGCGCCTTGTGGCTGATAGTCGGCGGGGGAGCGGTGCGCGCATGGGTGGCCGGGCCGGACGGGGAGGGGAGCGTGGCCTTCGTGGAGGCGTTGCTCGATATAAGGTGATGCAAAGGGGGTGAGCCGGGCTTGCATCATCGGCTGGGGAGGCCTAGCCGGGAAGGTGTCTTTTCCCGTAAATCCGGCGGCCTCCATCTCCATGACCCATCCGATCGACAGCATCGAATTTGCCAGCCTTCTCTGCTCGCGCCTCTGCCACGACCTGCTGAGCCCCGTCGGGGCACTCAACAATGGCCTGGAACTGATGGCCGACGAAACCGACCCGGACATGCGCCAGCGTTGCCTGGACCTGCTGGCCGACAGCGCCCGCACCTCGGCCAACAAGCTGAAATTCTTCCGCCTGGCCTTCGGGTCGGCCGGCGGTTTTGGCGATGCGGTGCCGCCGCATGAGGCGAAAGTCGCGATCGAGGGCATGTTCGCCTCGGGCCGGGTGAAGCTTGGCTGGATGGTCGAGGAACAGATGCTGGCCAAGCTCGCGGTCAAGGTGCTGCTCAATCTCGCGCTGATCGCCGGCGATGCGCTGGTGCGCGGCGGACAACTCGACATCGGTGCGGAGAAGCGGCCGGGCGTGACTGAGATCGTGGTGCGGGGCGAGGGGCCCAAGGTCATTCTCGATCCCGAACTGCGTGCGGCGCTGGCAGGAACCTTGCCGGCCGGTGGCCTGGCGTCGCGCACGGCGGCCGCCTGGATGGTACGCGCGCTGGTGATGGAGGCTGGCGGCGAGATCGTGCTATCGCCGCCGGGCGATTCGGTGTTGCTGTTCGGCGCCGCTATCCCCGACCGCGCAGAATAATTCGGGCTGGAATGAATCAGGGCAGCAGGGCGCGCAGCGCTGCGTCGTCCTGCCCCTCCAGTTCGAGCAACGCGGCATAGGGATCGCCGGTCAGGCCCAGCAGCGTGGCAAAGGCGGGCTCGGTCTTCAGGCCGCGATGGCGCAAGGCCATGATCGCCTGCGCCAAAGCAGGACCGCCCAGATCGAGCAGGCGCCGCTCGACACAGAAATGGCGCCAGCCATGTTGCTGCGCGACCGGCAAGGCCTGGCCGAAAATCTCGAATGGCCAGTCCCACGCGCGGAAGCGGACGATCATGGCATCAAGGTTGGGGCGCGCATGAACCGCAAAATCGGGGCGATCGCCGAAATGCTCGGTCAGCAAGGTGACAAAGGCATCGAAATCCCGCACCTCGCAGACGATATCGATGTCGCTGCCCGACAGGTCCAGACCGAGTGGTGGCGTGCCCGCAACATGGGGATCATAGGGCGCCAATAACGTCAGGACGCCGGTGCGTTGCAGCGCGACGTCATGCGCGACGCGGCTCATGCCTCGCGCATCTCCGCCGCGATCGCCTCGATCAGCTCTGCTGCCGGGAGGACACGGGCGAGGGGCGCACCCTGGCCCGCCCATTGCGCGCCATAGCCGCCTTCGCCTTGGATCTTGGCGGCAGCGTTGAGCGCCTTCCCGGCGGCATAGGCGCGCGGATAGTCGGGGACGTCGTCACCATTCTCAGTGCCCCATTGGGTGAAGCGATTGGCAAGGCAGCGGGCCGGGCGGCCGGAAATGGCGCGGGTCATGACGGTGTGTTGGGCGGCCGGGCTGGCAAGGGCGGCGCGATAGGCTGCGTCGGCGCTGCTTTCCGGACAGGCGATGAATGCCGTGCCCAGTTGTGCCGCCACCGCGCCCAGATCGAGTGCTGCGCGCACGCCCCGTCCGTCCATGACGCCGCCGGCGGCGATCACCGGCAAGCCGGCCTTCGCCACCAGCAGGCGGGTCAGCGCGAAGGTGCCGAGCATCGCATCGGGCGCATCGGGATCGAACATGCCGCGATGGCCGCCGGCTTCAAATCCCTGCGCCACCAGAACATCGATGCCGGCGGTGCGGGCGGCGACCGCCTCGTCCAAATTGGTGACGGATGCGAGCAGTAGGCAACTCGCCTGCTTGAGCGCCGCGATCTGCGCCACGCCGGGCAGCCCGAAATGGAAGCTGATCACGCGTGGGCGCGCTTCGACCAGCAGGTCGAGCATAGCCGGGTCTTCGGCAAAGCTGCGATAGATGGTCTCCAGGCCGGCGGGTGGAGCCGCATCTTGCGCGGCAAAGAGCGGCGTCAGTGCCGCCAGCCACGCCTGCTCCTCGGCCGGGCGCACGCGGGGCGGCGCATGGACGAACAGATTGACGTTGAACGGCCGGTCAGTGAGCGCGCGTGTTGCCGCAATCATGGCGCGCGCGCCCGCTGCGTCGGTTGCCCCCACGGCGATCGATCCCAGCGCCCCGGCATTGCTGACGGCGGCGGCCATCGCCGGCGTGGATACGCCCGCCATCGGCGCCTGGATGATGGCATGCGCGAGGCGAAGGTCAGCTATCGGGTTCATGGGCACCATGTGGCGATTGTCGCCGCTGGCCGCAACGGAAAAGGCCCGGCCGCTTGCGCGACCGGGTCCGTCCTCCAGCAACCTGTGAAAGGATCAGGCGCTGTAATACATGTCGAATTCGACCGGCGAGGGCGCCATTTCCCAGCGATACACTTCGGGCCACTTCAGTTCGATATAGGCATCGATCTGGTCCTTGGTGAACACGTCGCCCTTGAGCAGGAACTCATAGTCGGCTTCGAGGCTGTTGAGCGCTTCGCGCAGCGAACCGCAGACGGTCGGCACCTGGCTCAGCTCTTCGGGCGGCAGGTCATAGAGATTCTTGTCCATCGCGGCGCCCGGATGGATCTTGTTCTCGATGCCGTCGAGGCCGGCCATCAGCAGCGCGGCGTAGCAGAGATAGGGGTTGGCCATCGCGTCGGGGAAGCGGAATTCGACGCGCTTCGCCTTGGCACCGGCGCCGTAGGGAATACGGCAGGAGGCTGAACGGTTGCGGGCCGAATAGGCCAGCAGAACCGGAGCTTCGAAGCCCGGCACCAGGCGCTTGTAGCTGTTGGTGGTCGGGTTGGTGAAGGCGTTGAGGGCCTTGGCGTGCTTGATGACGCCGCCGATGAAGTAGAGGCAGGTGTCGGACAGGCCGGCATAGCCTTCGCCCGCGAACAGCGGCTTGCCGCCTTCCCAGATCGACATGTGGGTGTGCATGCCCGAACCATTGTCCTGCGCGATCGGCTTGGGCATGAAGGTCGCGGTCTTGCCGTAGGCCTGGGCGACCATCTGCACGACATACTTGTAGATCTGCATGCGGTCGGCGGTCTGGACCAGCGTACCGAAGGTCAGGCCCAGTTCGTGCTGCGCGGCGGCGACTTCATGGTGATGCTTGTCGCAGGGCAGGCCCATTTCGAGCATGGTCGACACCATTTCGGCGCGGATGTCGGTGCAGGGATCGACCGGCGCGACGGGGAAATAGCCGCCCTTGGCGCGCGGACGGTGACCCAGGTTGCCGCCTTCATATTCCTTGCCGGTGTTGGTCGGCAGTTCGATGTCGTCGATCTTGTAGTAGCTCTGCGAGTAATCATTCTCGAAGCGCACATCGTCGAACATGAAGAATTCGGCTTCCGGGCCGACATAGATGGTGTCGCCGAAACCGGCCGACTTGACGAACGCCTCAGCGCGCTTGGCACACGAACGCGGGTCACGGGCATAGAGTTCGCCGGTGTCGGGCTCGACGATGTCGCAGAAGATGATCAGCATCGGGGTGGCGCTGAACGGATCGACATAGACGGCGTCCAGGTCGGGCTTCAGGATCATGTCCGATTCGTTGATCGCCTTCCAGCCTTCGATCGACGAACCGTCGAACATCAGACCCTGGGTCAGCTCATCTTCGCCGAGGACCGAAGACACCATGGTCAGGTGCTGCCACTTGCCCTTGGGATCGGTGAAACGGACATCGACCCACTCGATTTCCTTTTCCTCAATCATCTTCAGGATGTCTTTTGGCGTGTTGGCCATGTGCAGTTGCCCTTCTCTATGGATACCCCCCCGAAGGGGTCGTTGAAGCCTGTGTCCGCCGGACCCCTGTCCGCCGGCTAGAACCTGTCGAAAATCAGATGGCGTCGCTGTCGCGTTCGCCGGTGCGGATGCGCACCGCGCCCTCGATGGCGGAAATGAAGATCTTGCCGTCGCCGATGCGGCCGGTCTGGGCGGCGCTGCAGATCGCTTCGACGACCCGGTCGGCCAGGGCGTCGTCGACGACGACCTCCAGCTTCACCTTGGGCAGGAAGTCGACGACATATTCGGCGCCGCGATACAGTTCGGTATGGCCCTTCTGGCGGCCGAAGCCCTTCGCCTCGGTGACGGTGATGCCGGACACGCCCACTTCGTGCAGCGCTTCCTTCACCTCGTCCAGCTTGAACGGCTTGATGATCGCCTCGATCTTCTTCATCACTTAATCCCAACCCATGACGCACGAACGGACGCGGGTTGGCCCCGCATCCTTCAACCTTCAAGCGACGATCATCATGCCCCCCGAGGCAAGCGCCGTCTCCCTTAACAATCAATTACCGTGCCAAGTGGCGAATCGCTAGGCCTGCTTTCGGCGATGCAGCAATCTTTGTCCATATTGCCCGGATTCCGGGCAATATCATGTCATTCTGCCTGTTTTTTGGGCAGTGGTTGAACGGCCCGTCATGCAAAAGGCCCGCCCCGTCGACGCCGGTCAGGAATGACCCCGATGGCATGAACGGAGCGGGCCTTTGGGACCGCCATGGGCAGGCAGAAATCAGCGCGCGTAGGGCGGGCAGTCGAGGCCGGTCGGGCTCTTGGTAAAGATCTCGCAGCCGGTTTCGGTGATGCCGATGCTGTGCTCGAACTGGGCCGATAGGGTGCGGTCGCGCGTCACCGCCGTCCAGCCATCGTCCAGCATCTTCACGCCGGGCTTGCCGATATTGATCATCGGTTCGATCGTGAAGAACATGCCGGGCTTCAGTTCCGGACCGGTGCCGGGGCGGCCGACATGGACCACTTCCGGGCTGTCATGGAAGACGCGGCCCAGGCCATGGCCACAGAAATCGCGGACCACGCCGTAACGGTGCTTTTCGGCATGGCGCTGGATGACATGGCCGATGTCCCCCAGATGATTGCCGGGCTTGGCCTGCTCGATGCCCAGCATCAGGCACTCATAGGTAATTTCGACCAGCCGCTTCGCCTTGATCGGCGCGTCGCCGGCGATGAACATGCGGCTGGTGTCGCCATGCCAACCATCGACCAGCGGGGTGACGTCGATATTGAGAATATCGCCGTCCTTGAGCTTATAGTCGCCCGGAATGCCATGGCAGATGACATTGTTGAGCGAAATGCAGCAGCTATGGGTATAGCCGCGATAGCCCAGAGTCGCCGGCACGCCGCCGCCGTCCAGCGTCATGCGGCGGACGATGTCGTCCAGTTCGCCGGTGGTCACGCCCGGCACCACATGGGGCACCAGCGCGTCGAGGATCTCGGCGGCCAGCCGGCCGGCCTTGCGCATGCCGTCGAAACCGGCCGCGTCATAGAGCTTGATCGCGGTCGAGCGGGAAACCGGCGCGTCGGCCGTCATCGTCATATATTCGGTCATGTGGTTGATATAGACCCTGCGATCCGGCATTGCGAGTGTCTTCGCTCAGCCCCGCGGTCGCTATCAGGAAAAGAGAAACGGACATGGTGATGGAAGGCGGATGCGCCTGTGGTGAGGTGCGCTACCGGGTCGATGCCGACCCCATCTTCGTCAACAACTGCCATTGCAGCCTGTGTCAGCGGCAGAGCGGCGCGGCGTCTGCGGTCAATGGCTTTGTCGAGGTCGATCATCTTCACCTCCTGTCCGGAGACCTCACGGAACATGTCGTGCCGACCGGTAGCGGCAAGACCCAGGTGATCGTGCGCTGCGCCAACTGCGGCACTGCGGTCTGGAGCTTCTATCCTCGTCTCGGCCGGGCCGGCGCGGCGATCCGCGTCGGCACGCTGGACGATCGTTCGGCGATCCGGCCCGATGCCGCGATCTTCGTGGCCGACCGGTCAGACTGGACCGCCTTGCCCGCCGACGTACCGGTCTTCGAGGCCAGCTACAAGCCGGCCGACATATTGCCACCCGATCGGCTGGCCCGGCTGATGGCGCTCGCCGCCCGTGCGGAGCCGCTGGCATGAGCGACCGCATCTGGACCGCCGCCGTGATCGTGATCGGCGATGAAATCCTGTCCGGCCGCATCCAGGACAAGAATGTCGCGCAGATCGCCACCTGGCTCAATGTCCAGGGCATCCGTCTGCGCGAGGTGCGGGTGGTCCCCGATGTGCAGGACGCGATCGTCGAGGCGGTGAACATATTGCGTGCCCGCAACGACTATCTCTTCACCACCGGCGGCATCGGCCCGACCCATGACGACATCACGGTGGACGCGATCGCGGCGGCGCTGGGCGTCGGCGTCGAAATCCATCCCGAAGCGCGGGCGATATTGGAACGCTATTATGTCACGCGCGGCGGCCTCACCGACGCGCGGTTGCGCATGGCGCGGGTGCCGGCCGGCGCCGATCTCATCGAAAACCGCATGTCGGGCGCGCCGGGCATCCGCCATGGCAATATCTTCATCATGGCCGGGGTGCCGCACATCACTGCCGGCATGCTCGACAGCCTGACCGGCACGCTGGAAGGCGGCTTGCCGGTCCTGTCCGCGACGATCGGCTGCTGGGTCGCGGAAAGCGAGATTGCCGACCTGCTCGGCGCCACCGAGCGCGCCCATGACGGCGTCCAGATCGGCAGCTATCCCTTCTTCCGCGAAGGCCGCACCGGCGCCAATTTCGTCATCCGCTCGACCGACCAGGCGGTGCTGGACGCGTGCGTCACGGACCTCAGCGCCGCGCTGACCTCCGGCGGCTGGCCGCCGGTGCCGGGCGGTATCTGATCCGCCTGATCCGATTGCGAAGGTCACGCCAGGGTCATCAACATCAAAGTTCACACCGTTCTTGCTTGCTGTTTTCCGGGCTTTTGCGCGGAAAAAGGCATGGATGCATCACATAGGTGCACCTGTGGCGCGGGGGCTGGGTCACGGTCGTGCGCCTGCCACGCGCCACTTGGGTCATGACGACGCGACAACTGGGTCATGATGGGGTGGCATCATGGTCATCATCTGGAGCGCAGGGGCGGGCAAAAGGGCAGGGTTGTTCATTCGCCAGGATAGACCAGAGAAAATCCAAATAGGAAAGGGGCGCACATCGATGGCAAGCTTCGCGGCTTCAGGGTTGCAACTGCCCGGCGATCCGGCACTATGATGCGGGGGTAACGGGAGGAAAATCATCATGTTCGCCCTTCTGCTGCTGTTGCAGGCCGCATCGCCCGAGATCGTCGTCACTGGCCAGAGGCTGGTCGAGGAGCAGGCCAAATGCGCGCGCGGCGAATGCACGCCGCTGCGCGATGCGCAGGCGACGATCGCGCTGGCCGAGCAGCAGTTCCGCAGTGGCGAATATGTGCATGCCAAAGGGCTGCTGGCCGCGGCGATCAGTCGCAACAAGGACAGAGGCGCGGAGGCGCCGCGGGCGGTTGCCGCCATCTATGAAGCGATGGCGACGGTGTCGCTGCATGAGGGCGACCAGGATGATTATCGCCGCGCCGTGGCCGGGCAGGTCAAGACGCTGCGCGACAATCTGCCGGCGGATGACGTGGCGGTGCAGGCTTCGGCCACGGCGCTGGGCGACATGTGGATCAAGCTGGGCCGCTATCGTCAGGCGGAATCGACCTTTCGGGGGATAGAGGAGCAGGCTCTGTCCGAAGAACAGGCCTATCCGGCGATGATGGCCGGGATGAAGCGGGTGTGGCTGGCTGGCGCGCTGGGCAAGATGCGCGATGCGCGTGTGATGCTGGACGCGCTGGAGCGGCGCCCGATCGCGCGGGAGCCAGGCTTTCGCACTGCCCTGCGCGTGGTGCGACTGCGACTGGCGGTGCGGGCCGGGGATGATGCCGAAATCACCCGGTTGGCCGAAACGATCGGCACGGACCAGGGCGGGTCGCCGGTGCTGATCTGGCAGCCATCCTATCCCGGTAGTGCGGCGATCGAGGCCAATAATAATGCGCGGGCCTTTGGCGATGTGGACGTAATGCCGGTCAATTCGTCCGATCTGGCCAGCATCCAGTGGGTGGATGTGGGTTTTTGGATCCGGCCGGATGGGCATACCGAGGAAGCGGAGATATTGCGGGGGTCGCGATCCCCCGCCTGGGCGCCGGCGATCCTGAAGCAGGTTGCCGGGCGGCGCTATGCGGCGCGTGCCAAGGTCGGCGAGGAAGCCGCATCCGGCAGCTATCGGATCGAGCGTATCACGCCCAAATATCAATATGTGGTCCCCAAGGGATCGCTGATACGGCGCCGCGTTCCGGCGGCGGGCTTCGAGATACTGGACCTGACCGCATCGGAAGCAGCGATGCCGCCGCCAGGCGAATGAGGGGGGAACTGCGGCGCAAAGCGCTTCCCACTCCAACGCTCAGGCTCTAAAGGCCCGCGCTCATGATTTTTTCGAGGCGGGAAGGCGTGCAATGATTCAACCGGGTGTGACGTTCAAGGACAATCTCCAACTGCTGCCGCCGATCGACGGCATTGCCCGCATCGACCTGAAGGATGCGAGCGGCACGGTCGTCGCCAGCATCGAGAACCAGCCGGGCAAGCAGGGATCGCTGGCGGTTTATACCTATTTGCAGAAGGTGTTTGGCACGCTGGACGCGGCGGCGGCCGAGCATGGGCTGGCGCTGTTTGCCGAACATACGGCGGACGCTCGCAGCCGGCCGGGCGCGCATCCCAATGTCGACCGGCTGATCGCGATCGTGGACGGTGGCGACGCGCTGGCGATCGGGGTGGTTGCGGGCTGAACAAGGCGGGTAAATCATTTCCTTGATGCGCCATTTCTTTTGCCGCTGTCGGGACATGACGCAGTGCCTGCCAAGTCGGGCGGGCGAAATCGGATGAGGACAGGCTGCTTCGAAAGCCCTTCTCTCTACCACGCCTGCGGCGCGGCCGCCTTCCTCTCCCGTGAACGGGAGAGGGGAATTGGCAATGGCGGGGAAGGGTGGTTTGCGGACTGTCAGGTAAAAGGGTTGGGCGGTTTGATTGCTGTCATTCGCTAGAATGATTGTCCTTTAGCAAATTCCCAGAACCTATGCGCTTTGAACCTCTCAGCGCTCATCGGTTCAGTGCCGTGTTCATGACACCCATTGATCACACCACTCACATCAGCCTCTTGGTCCGGAGACAGATTTTTCCGATATGCAATGGCACATGTTTGTTCCGGTATGGCCACTTCGTAATCCGCCCCGAGAATTTCGTCGAACAGGTGTGGAAGTAGGAGCCGCGACGGACCAACGGCATCTTCATGCAGCATGACTTTCAAAAAGGGCACGCCATCCTCGTCCAGCTTTTCTCCAGACGCCGGGCGATTCTCTGAAATTCTTGCGAGATTTGCGAGGGCAGTCGCTCGCCAATCAATTCCGGCATCCTCCCAGAACTGCGCTTCGTGTTCAGTCACGTAGAAGAAAGTGTTCATTTCTCCACAGGTTGCCCAAGCGGCGCAGAAGGGAAGGTCGCCAATTTGAACGATTGGTCCGGGCCAAGAGCTTGTCAGCAATTCTAACGGCAGGATGATTGGCACAACATGAGAAAGGTCGCGGTCTGCGGGGGCGACACCACGACCGGCCTCCAAAACCTCCAACGCAGTTTGTCGCTTTGCCTTTCGACGAAACTTATCGAGAAAACGTGACAGCATTCGGGCACTATGGCCGCTGTCTATTACGTCTGCAATTGGTCGCTTCTAGACCATCCTCCCCTGCAAGGGGAGGTGGCTGGCCGTAGGCCAGACGGAGGGGTATCCCCCTCTCGATAGCGTAACACCCCTCCACCACTTCGTGGTCCCCTTCGGCAGAGTCGCGTGCCTCTGCCGAACCTTGCAGGGGAGGAATTTACAGCCGCTTCTGGTCGCAAGCCGCCCACCCACATCCGTCATGCCGGGCTTGACCCGCCATCCCGCTTTTATTCGTCGCCCCAGAAAAGTGAGACCCCGGCTCAAGGCCGGTGTGACGGCCGCAGAAAATGGTCGCTTTCTCCCCGCAGGGCCGGGAGGAATAGAGGGCAGGCTCACCCTGCCGCCTTGGCCAGCCCCTTCGACAATTGCAGCGCGCCGTTCAAACGGGCGGCGGGGTCGGGCCAGGCGCGGGTGACGACCACCTTGCTGTCCGGGCGCAGGCGGGCGACGCCGTCGAGGCGCTGGACATAGGCGACCAGGCCTGCGGGGTTGGGGAAGCGATCCTCGAAGAAGCTGACCAGCGCACCCTTTGGCCCGACATCGATCTTGGCGATGTTGGCCTTGAGGCAATTCTGCTTGATCTCGATGATCTTGAGCAGGTTCTGGGTCGGGGCGGGCAGCTTGCCGAAGCGGTCGATCAGCTCGGCGGCGAAAGCCTCCAGTCCCTGGCGGTCCTCCAGTTCGTTGATGCGGCGATAGAGACCCATGCGCAGGTCGAGGTCCGGCACGAATTCTTCCGGGATCATGATCGGTGCGTCGACGCTGATCTGCGGCGAGAAGCTGTCGCGGCGCGCTTCGAGACCGGCGCCGCCGGCCTTGGCGTCCATGATCGCGTCCTCCAGCATCGACTGGTAGAGTTCGAAACCGACTTCCTTGATATGGCCCGACTGTTCGTCGCCGACGAGGTTGCCGGCACCGCGAATGTCGAGATCATGGCTGGCGAGCTGGAAGCCGGCGCCCAGCGTATCGAGATCGGACAGCACCTTCAGCCGCTTTTCCGCGGTTTCGGTGATGATGCGGTTGGCGGGCGTGGTGAAATAGGCATAGGCGCGCGTCTTCGACCGGCCGACGCGGCCGCGCAGCTGATAGAGCTGGGCGAGGCCGAAGCGGTCGGCGCGGTGGATGATGAGGGTGTTGGCGCTGGGGATGTCGAGCCCGGATTCGACGATGGTGGTGGAGAGCAGCACATCATAGCGCTTGTCGTAGAAGGCGGACATGCGCTCCTCGACATCGGTGGCGCTCATCTGGCCATGGGCGACGATCGGCTTTACCTCGGGCACTTCGGTGCGCAGGAATTCCTCGACCTCGGTCAGGTCGGAGATGCGCGGCACGACGAAGAAGCTCTGGCCGCCGCGATAATGTTCGCGCAGCAGTGCCTCGCGGATGACCACGCCGTCCCAGGGCATGATGTAGGTGCGCACCGCCAGGCGATCGACCGGCGGGGTCTGGATGACCGACAGTTCGCGCAGGCCCGACATCGCCATCTGGAGCGTGCGCGGGATCGGGGTGGCGGTCAGGGTGAGGACATGGACGTCGGTCTTCAGGGACTTCAGCCGTTCCTTGTGGGTGACGCCGAAACGCTGTTCCTCGTCGACGATGACGAGGCCGAGGCGCTTGAACTCCAGCCCCTTGGCGAGCAGGGCATGGGTGCCCACGACAATGTCGATCGTGCCGTCGGCGAGGCCCGCCTTGGTCGCCTTCGCCTCCTTGTCGGGGACGAGGCGGGAGAGGCGGGCGATTTCCAGCGGGAAACCGCGGAAGCGCTCGACGAAATTCATGTGATGCTGGCGCGCGAGCAGGGTGGTGGGGCAGATCACCACCACCTGCATGCCGGCCATGGCGGCGACGAAGGCGGCGCGCAGCGCGACCTCGGTCTTGCCGAAGCCGACATCGCCGCAGACGAGGCGGTCCATCGGGCGGCCGGCGCCCAGATCCTCGATGACGTCGCCGATCGCGCGGTCCTGATCGTCGGTTTCCTGATAGGGGAAACGGTCGACGAAGGCGGGATAGCCGGCGGCGTCCGGTTCGGCGATCTCTGCCGGGCGCAGGGCGCGTTCGGCGGCGGTCTTGAGCAGTTCGCCCGCAATCTCGCGGATCCGCTCCTTCATCCGCGCCTTGCGCCGCTGCCAGGCCTCGCCGCCCAGCTTGTCGAGGCTCACGCCCTCGCTGTCGGAACCGTAGCGGGAGAGGACTTCGAGATTTTCGACCGGCACATAGAGCTTGTCGCCGCCGGCATAGGAGAGGGCGACGCAGTCATGCGCGGTCTTGCTGACCGGGATCTGGGTCAACCCCTCATAGCGGCCGATGCCATGGTCCATATGGACGACCAGATCGCCGGGCGAGAGGGTGGCGAGTTCGGCGAGGAAGGCGTCGGCGCTCTTCTTGCGCTTGGCGCGACGGACGAGCCGGTCGCCCAGCATATCCTGTTCGGTGAGGACGGCGACGTCGGGCGCGGTGAAGCCATGGTCGAGGCCGAGGACGGTGAGGACGGCGCTGCCGCCCGCTGCGGTGCCAAGCGCCTCCTGCCAGCTGTCGGCGGTGGCGAGGCGGGCGACGCCATGATCGGCGAGCAGGCCCGACAGGCGCTCGCGCGCGCCGGCGGAATAGCTGGCGATCACCACCTTCTTCTTCGTGCGGCGCAGGGCGTCGATATGCTTGCCGACCGCCTCATAGACATTGGCGTTCTGCGCGCGTTCGGGCGCGAAGTCGCGCGGGCCGTCGACCGCGAAGTCGAGCACGGTGGCGCTTTCGGGCTCGTGGAAGGGGGTGGTGGCGTGCATCGGCCAGCTGGCGGCGGCGGCATCCCACTCGGCGGCGTCGAGATAGAGGGCTTCGGGCTTCAGCGGGCGGTAGGCGCCGGGATCGGCCGATTTCGCGGCGATGCGGTTGGCATGATAGTCGCGGATCGCCTCGAACCGGGCGTCGGCCGCGCCGACCACGCCATGGTCGCGGACGATGATCGCGTCATCGCCCAGATGCTCGGTCAGCGGAACCAGCTTTTCCTCGAACAGGGGTAGCCAATGTTCCATGCCGGCGAGGCGCCGGCCTTCGCTCACCGCCTGATAGAGCGGGTCGCCGGTCGCGGTCGCGCCGAAGGTCTCGCGATAGCGGCCGCGGAAGCGCTTGATCGTGTCTTCGTCGAGCAGCGCTTCGGACGCGGGGAGCAGGGTGAAGCCGTCGATGCTGCCGGTGGTACGCTGGTCGGTCGGGTCGAAGCGGCGCACCGTCTCGATCTCGTCGCCGAAGAAGTCGAGCCGCAGCGGCTGCTCTTCGCCGCCGGGGAACAGGTCGACGATGCCACCGCGAATGGCGAACTCGCCGCGATCATGCACCGTGTCGGTGCGGACATAGCCGTTGGATTGCAGCATGTCGGCGAGGCGCGTGATCGCGATCCGCTCCTTGGGCGCGAGGCGCGCGACGAGCTGGCGGACGCGGAACGGGGTGAGGGTGCGCTGGGTCAGGGCGTTGAGGGTGGTGAGGACCAGTTGCGGTCCCTTTGGCTTTGCCTGGAGCGCATGGAGGCCGGCGAGGCGGGCCGACGCGGTGCGCAGCGAGGGACTGGCCCGGTCATAGGGCAGGCAGTCCCACGCGGGAATTTCGATGAGCTCGATCTCTGGCGCAAAATAATGGGCGGTCTCGGCGACCGCGCGCATCAACTGCTCGTCCGAGGCGACGAAGACGGCGCGCGTCGCATCCGAACCATGGGCGGCGCGGGCAATGTCCGCCAGCAGCCAGGGCTGGAAGCCGGCCGGCACGCCGGACAGAGTGAGCGGCGCCTTCGCCTTCAGGATTTTCTGGAGATCGGTCATTGTCGTCTCTGTTCCCCTCCCGCAAGCGGGAGGGGCAAGGGGTGGGCAAATGCAACAGAGGTGGCGCAGGCCCACCCCCTAACCCCCTCCCGCCTGCGGGAGGGGGACTTGTCAGTTCTCGATCTTGACGAAATCGAGCTTCAGGAACTGGTCCATCATCGGGCCTTTCCATTCTTCCGGCACGGGGATGGTGCCGAGCGCCCAGCCGATGATGTCGGCATCCTGTTCGTCCATGAAACGCTCGAACCAGGCGATCTGCTCGTCGTTCCAGCTCGCATGGTAGCGTTCGAAGAAGCCGCCGACCGTATAATCCGCCTCGCGCGTGCCCCGGTGCCAGGCGCGGAATTTCAGGCGACGCATCAGCGGGTTGTCGTTCACAATTTGTTCCTTTAACGGACGTGCCGAAACAGCCGATCGGATATTTGAATGACCGTCCCGGCTGCGTTAGAGAAGCCTCAGATAGCCATGCGACCCGATATTCTCAATCCGCTCTTTGCCGAAATCTCCGCGCTCAAGGGCATCGGCCCGGCGCTGGCCCGTCCGCTCGAACGGCTGGGGCTGGCGCGGGCGGTCGATGTCGCCTTCCACCTGCCGGTCAATTATGTCGATCGGAAACTGATCGACGAACTGGACATGACGGACGCCGGCAAGGTGATCGGCATCATGCTGACCCCGGTCGATTATCGCGCCAGCGGCAATGCACGTGCGCCCTTCCGGGTGCAGGCGGTGGACACCCATGGCAACGCCGTCTCCCTCGTCTATTTCGGCCGCAACAGCGCCTGGCCGCGCAAGCTGCTGCCGCTCAACGAACCCAAGTTCGTGTCGGGCAAGCTGGAGGCCTATGGCGACAATCTGCAGATGGTCCATCCCGACTATGTGCTGCCGCCTGAGGAGGCCGACACGGTGCCGGCGCGCGAAAGCGTCTATGGTCTGTCGGAAGGGCTGACCAACAACCGGATGCGCGACCTGGTGGGGCAGGCGCTGGCCCGTGCGCCCGAACTGCCCGAATGGATCGAGCCGAGCCTGCTGGCGCAGAAGGGCTGGCCGGCCTGGCGCGCGGCGCTGGAACGCTTCCATGCCGACCCGACCGACGCGCAGGCGCGCGAGCGGCTGGCCTATGACGAGATTTTCGCCGGGCAACTCGCGCTGATGCTGGTCCGGCAATCGTCGCGGCGGCGGCGCGGCGTGCCGATCAGCGGCGACGGGCGGCTGCGGGCGATGCTGAAGCTGCCTTTCGCCCCGACCGGTGCCCAGCGCCGCGCGATCGGCGAGATCGAGGGCGACATGGCGCAGGCGACGCCGATGCTGCGGCTGCTGCAGGGCGATGTCGGATCGGGCAAGACGCTGGTGGCGCTGATGGCGCTGCTGAACGCGGTCGAGGCCGGGATGCAGGGGGCGATGCTGGCGCCGACGGAAATCCTGGCGCGGCAACATTATGAGACGCTGCGCAAGATGGCGTCGGGGCTGCCGATCGAGATCGCGATCCTGACCGGGCGCGAGAAGGGCAAGGTGCGCGAGGCGACGCTGATGGGGCTGGCCGATGGTAGCATCCACATCCTGGTCGGCACGCACGCGATCTTCCAGGAGAAGGTGCAGTATAAGGCGCTGGGGCTGGCCGTGATCGACGAGCAGCATCGCTTCGGCGTGGCGCAGCGGATGATGCTGGCGAGCAAGGCCGAGCGATCGCCGCATCTGCTGGTGATGACGGCAACGCCGATCCCGCGCACGCTGACCCTGACCTATTATGGCGAGATGGACGTGTCGCGGCTGGACGAGATGCCGCCGGGCCGCCAGCCGATCCAGACTTTGGTGATGTCCGCCAATCGGCTGGACGAGGTGGTCGAGGGGCTGGCCCGCCATGTCGAGGGCGGTGGACAGGCCTATTGGGTGTGCCCGCTGGTCGAGGAGAGCGAGACAAGTGACCAGGCGGCCGCCGAGATGCGCGCCGAGACGCTGCGCCAGCGTTTTGGCGACCGGGTGGGGCTGGTCCATGGCAAGATGAAGGGGCCGGACAAGGATGCGGCGATGGAGGCCTTTGCCGCCAACCGCACCCAGATATTGGTGGCGACCACGGTGATCGAGGTCGGCGTCGACGTGCCCAATAGCAGCCTGATCGTGATCGAGGGGGCGGAGCGTTTTGGCCTGGCGCAACTGCATCAGTTGCGCGGCCGGGTGGGGCGCGGCGACAAGCCGTCGGTCTGCCTGCTGCTGCGCGGCAATGCGCTGGGCGAGACGTCGCGCGCGCGGCTGGCGCTGATGCGCGAGACCAATGACGGCTTCCGCATAGCCGAGGAGGATCTGAAGCTGCGCGGAGCGGGCGAGGTGCTGGGCACGCGCCAGTCGGGCGAGGCGGAACTGAAGATCGCGACGCCCGAACATGTGTCGGCATTGGTGGATAGCGCGCGTGACGACGCTCATCTGCTGATCGATCGCGATGGCGGGCTGGACAGCGAACGCGGACAGGCGGCGCGCACCTGCCTCTATCTGTTCGAGAAGGATGCCGCGGTGGGGTTGCTGCGCGGCGGGTGAAGAGGCTTGTCGTCTTAGCCCTCTCCCGTTTTCGCGGGAGAGGGTTGGGTGAGGGTCTTCTTTTTCGAAAGCGCTGATCGAATGGCGTCTGCAACGCCCTCGATATTTTCTACTACATCATGACTCCAGAAGCGGAGGATGTGCAAGCCGCGCGCCTCCAGATAGACAGTGCGACGGCGATCGCGATCTTCATCATGCTGGCCGCCATCAAGCTCTACGGCCAATGCGGCTTCCACGCACAGAAAATCGACGACGAATGGATCGATCGTTGCCTGACGACGAAATTTGAATCCGTCCAACTGGCGGTTGCGCAAGATGCTCCATAGCATGCGCTCGGCATCAGTCATGTCGCGCCTTAGACGTGCTGCGTGGGGACTGATCTGGCGGCGGACCGGGAACATTCGTCGCATCATAAAGGAAGAAAGACCCTCACCCAACCCTCTCCCGTGAAGACGGGAGAGGGCTAGAAGTGCCCGGCCTTCCCGCGTAAATTTGCTGCACCTGCGAAACAAAATGCGGGGCGGTCGCGTTGCCTTTGGCATGACCGACATCAGCCTGACCCATATCACGCCGATGGCCGCGCTTTCGATCGCGCTGTCGGTGGTCGTCGCCTTCGTCATTCACTGGGCGCTCTACTGGATCGCGCTGCGGCTGGTGAAACGGGCGCGGATCGAGCCTTTGTTGTTGCCGGCCATCTTCCAGCCGACGCGCTGGCTGGTGGTGCTTCTCGCGCTGGGGGCGGGGCTCAAGTCGATCGAGATGGGGCCGCGGATCGAGGATATCTGGTCGATCGGGGCGCGGATGATATTCGCGCTGCTGGTCGGCTGGCTGATCTTTCGCGCGATGCGGGCGGGCAAGGCGATGCTGGAGGCGCGCGCCGACATCAGCGTCGAGGATAATCTTAAGGCGCGGCGGCAGCGCACCAAGATCAGCATCCTCTATCGCATCTGCCAGTGCATCGTCGGATTCCTAGTCATTTCGATGATGCTGATCGCCATTCCGGGGGTGCGGACGATCGGCGTGTCGCTGATGGCGTCGGCGGGCCTCGCCGCGCTGGCGGTGGGCGCGGCGGCGCAACCGGCGCTCAAAAATCTGATCGCGGGCATCCAGATGGCCTTTTCCGAGCCGATCCGGCTGGACGATGTCGTCATCATCGAAGGGGAATGGGGGCGGATCGAGGAGATCAGGCTGACCTATGTCATCGTGCGCATCTGGGACGACAGGCGCATGGTGGTGCCGGTATCCTATTTCCTGGAGAAGCCGTTCCAGAACTGGACCACGAAGACGTCGGACCTGCTGGGCACCGTCTTCCTCTATGTCGATCCGACCGCCGATATCGAGCGGATCCGCGCGCGCTTCGTCGAGGCGGTGAAGGCGAACGGACGCTGGGACGGGCGGGTGGCGATCCTGCAGGTGACCGACCATCGTGCCGATGCGCTGGAACTGCGCGGGCTGCTGTCGGCGCGCAATGCCGGGATCGCCTTCGACCTGCGCTGCGAGGTGCGCGAGGCGATGCTGACCTTCCTGCGGACCGACATGCCCGAAGCGCTGGTGCGCGGGCGTCAGACGCTGGAGAGGGATGAGGCCTTTACCAGGCGGTCCGGCGTGGCGGGATGAGCGCCATCATGGCGTCATAGCCGGCGGTCGGGATCGGCTCGACAAATTCGAGGCCGATCCGGCCTTCCTCGCTCCAGCGGACGAGAGCGCGACGATCCTTGAGCACCGGCAGCCAGATCAGCACCCGGCCGCTCAGCGTGAGCAACTCTTCCGTGCGGCACATCAGGCCGAGCGGCGAGATGTTGATGATCCGCACGCCATGGGTGCGGCCGTCCGCTGTGATATGGCTGACCATGTCGACCAGGTCGCGCGCCACCCGCCGCTGATCGACGGACGGGTCGCGCGACCGCATGACATGGCCAAGATTGGCGAAAACCGAGGAGGACATGGGTTTCAGCCTAGCGGGCGGAAAGTGGAGGCTTTCCTACCTGGTAGCGTTAACTGGGCTGAAACCCTGTTTGTCCTCAGGCGGTGACCAGACCGTGCTTCTTTGCGCCGAAGCTCAGCTTGTCGCCGGCCTTGAGCGTGATGGCCGGGTCGGTGACGACTTCACCATTCACCTTGATCGCGCCCTCGGCCAGCTTGCGGCGGACTTCCTTGTTGGAGGTCGCAAAGCCAAGGCCGGTGGTGGCCTGGATGACGGTCAGCCCCTCGGTGCCCAGCGCGACGGTGGGCAGATTGGCGTCCGACGCGCCTTCCTCGAAGGTCTTGCGCGCGGTTTCGGCGGCCAGAGCGGCGGCTTCGATGCCACGGCAGAGCGCGGTTGCCTCGTTCGCCAGGATCTTCTTGGCCTCGTTGATCTCCGCGCCCTGCAGCGCGGCGAGGCGGTTGACCTCGTCCATCGGCAGATCGGTGAACAGGCGCAGCCGGTTGAACACATCGGCATCGGCGGTGTTGCGCCAGAACTGCCAATAATCATAGTCGGACAGCTGGTCCTGGTTCAGCCAGACGGCGCCGCCCACGGTCTTGCCCATCTTGGTGCCGTCGGCATTGGTCAGCAGCGGCGTGGTCAGGCCGAATACCTGCGTGCCATCGACGCGGCGGGCCAGTTCGACGCCGTTGACGATATTGCCCCACTGGTCCGATCCGCCCATCTGCAGGCGGCAATCGCTGCGGCGCGACAGCTCCAGGAAGTCATAGGCCTGGAGGATCATGTAGTTGAATTCGAGGAAGCTCAGCGACTGCTCACGGTCGAGGCGCAGCTTGACGCTATCGAAGCTCAGCATCCGGTTGACCGAGAAATGCTGGCCGATGTCGCGCAGGAAGGGGATATATTCGAGCTTGTCGAGCCAGTCGGCATTGTCGACCATGATCGCGTCGGTCGGGCCGTCGCCGAAGGTCAGGAAGCGTTCGAACACGCGCTTGATGCTGGCGACATTTTCCTGGATCAGGTCGACGGTCAGCAGCTTGCGCGCTTCATCCTTGAAGCTGGGATCGCCGATCTTGCCGGTGCCACCGCCCATCAGGACGATCGGCTTGTGACCCGCCTTTTGCAGCTGGCGCAGCATCATGATCGACACGAGATGGCCGACATGGAGCGACGGCGCGGTCGGGTCGAAGCCGATATAGCCCGGCACCACCTGTTTGGCGGCCATGGCATCAAGCCCTTCCGCGTCGGTCAGCTGGTGGATGTAGCCGCGTGCTTCGAGCAGGCGGAGGAGATCGGACTGATAGTTGCTCATGACGCGCGCCTGTAGCATTGGGGCAGCAACTGGAAAAGAGGTGGAGTTTTCGATCATGTTGGCAATCGGTCTGATGTCCGGCACCTCGCGCGACGGGATCGACGCCGCGCTGATCGAGACGGACGGCGAGGGGCAGGCCGAGGCAATCATTTTCCACGCCCAGCCCTACAGCGATGATTTTCGCGAGCGTCTGGCCGCGGCCTGCGCGCGGGCGATGGCGATGGACGCGCCGGGCGAGGACCCGCTGATCCGGGCGGTGGAGATGGACCTTACCAATTTCCACATCGATGCGATCGCCGACATGCTGGGCCGCAGCGGCCATGTGGCGGAGGATATCGGGGTGATCGGCTTCCATGGCCATACCGTCGCCCACCGGCCCGAGCGGCGCTGGACCTGGCAGATTGGTGACGGCGCGGTGCTGGCCGGTGCGTTCGGTATTCCCGTGGTCGCCGACCTGCGCAGCGCCGACGTGCAGGCGGGCGGGCAGGGCGCGCCGCTGATGCCGGTCTATCATCGTGCGCTGTCCGACGGGTTGGCCAAGCCGGTCGGCATCCTCAACCTGGGCGGGGTGGCGAACATCACCACGATCGGATCGGACGGCAGCCTGGTTGCCTTCGACACCGGCATGGCGAGCGGCCTGATCGACAACTGGATGCAGGCGCATGGCGACGCGGCCTATGATGCGGGCGGCGCGACCGCCGCGCAGGGCCAGGTGGACGAGGCGCGGCTGGCGGCGATGATGGCCGATCCCTGGTTCGCCGCGCCGCCGCCCAAGAGCATCGACCGCGAGGCCTTCACCATCGCGCCGGTCGAGGGACTGTCGCTGGCGGATGGGGCGGCGACGCTGACCGCCTTTTCCGCGCAGGCGGTGGCGCGCGGTGTCGACCATCTGCCCGAACGGCCGGCGCGCATCTATGTGGCAGGCGGCGGGCGTCATAATGCGACGCTGATGGCGATGCTGGCGGCGCGAACCGGCGCCGATGTCCGGTCGGTGGACGAACTGGGCTGGGATGGCGACGCGCTGGAGGCGCAGGGCTTTGCCTATATGGCGGTTCGGCACCTCAATGGCCTGCCGATCAGCTTTCCCGGCACCACCGGCGCGCCTGAACCGATTACCGGCGGCGTGCTGTTCCAGCCCTGAGAAAGGGGGATGGGGCGGCCGGGCGCCGCCCCTGATGCTTATTGGCGCAGGCGCTCGATCGCCTGGGCGAGGGCGACATAGAGCTTGCCCATGTCGGACGAGAGGATGGCGACGCCCAGGGCGTTGCCGTCACGCGCCGACAGGATGATCCGCAGCATCGCCTCGAAATCGTGGATGTAGCGGTTCACATGCTCGCGGAAGTCCGCGTCATTGTCATAATGGAGCGCGATTTCGCGGGACTCGCCGGCGTCGAGCAGTTTGACCGCCCGGCGGGTGAATACGCCGCGATCGCCCTTGAGATAGGCCGACCAGTTGGTGTCGGTTACATCGTTGGACAGGATCTTGGCGACGTCGATCGCGGTGCTGTTGAGCGATTCGATCAGCAGGGCGGAGCGACGCGAGAAATGGTCGCGATCGCGTTCCTCGGCGGCGCGACCGCCTTCCTCGATCCGCTGTTCCAGTACGGCGCTGGTATCGGCGATCGTCATCAACTGGCGGGTCAGCCGGTCCGAGGCATTATGCGCGGCGCGCACGGCCTCTTCCGCGACATCGGCCAGCTTCTCGATCTGGGCCGAAACCTGATCGCCGACCGCCTGCTGCATCGCCTGCTCGCTGGCTTCGGCCAGGTTCTGCACCGCATCGGGGATGGCGCGGCCGAGCGCCTGACGGGCGCGCTCGGCGGCCTGCTCGGCAGTGTCCTTGACGCGCAGCAGCGCAGTGATGAGCAGCGGGCCGGCACCTTCGGTGATGCGGGTCGTATCCTCATGCGCGGCGTCGAGCGCGGTGCGCAGCTTTTCCACCAGTTCGCGGTTGGATTCGATGCCGCTTTGCGTGCTTTCCAGCCATTCGGAGAGACGGCGGCCCTGGCCGCGCAGCATCTCTTCGGCTTCCTGGGTGCGGCCGACCAGCGCTTCCGAAATGGCTTCCAGCCGTTCCAGTTCCGGCGTCGCGGCGCCCAGCATGGCGCGGCTGGTTTCCAGCCGGGCGTCGAAGCGGGCAAGCGCGCCGGGGTAGGTTTCATCCAGTTCGCGGACGCTCGAATCGAGCGCCACCATCAGCGTTTCGGCGTTGCCGATCAGCTTTTCGGCGGTGGTGCCGCCGTCATGCAACGCCGTGTCGATCCGGCGGGTTTCCTCGGTCAGGCGGGTCAGCGCGTCGGTCAGCTTCTGGCTGCGGGCGAGGGCATTATCCTCCAGCGCGGCAAAGCGCGCCTCGGCCTGATCGATCGTCTGGTTGAGCGTGCCGTGCAGCCCGGCCATCAGGCTGCGCTGCCCTTCGACCAGATCGTTGATCTGGTGCAGGCGGCTTTCGACTTCGCCAATATCGTCGGCAAGGCCGGCGACGGTATCGGTGCCGATCGCGGCGATGCTGTCGCGCGAACGGGTGATGAGGTTGTCGAGCGCGCCGGCCTGATCGCGCAGCCCGGCATCGGTGAGGGCGAGCGTTTCGCGGGCCTGGAGCAGGGTGGCGTCGAGCCGCTGGCGCAGATCGTCCTCGATCGAGCCGAGATCCTGGCCCAGCGCCGCGAGCGCATTCTGGCTGGTGGCGGTGATGCTGGCCTGAGCACGGGCGACCAGCGCCTCAAGCGTGGCGCGCTGGGTCGAAAGCCCTTCCTGCGCGCGCTCCATCGTGTCGCGCACCTGATCCATCGAGCTTTCGAGGCGACCGCGCAGCGATGCCTCGACCAGATCGAGATCCTGAGTGAGGGCGCGAACGGCACCATCGCTGGTTTCGCCGAGCGATACAGCGACGCGACTGACCAGCGCGTCCAGCGCGGCCGACTGCGTATCGATATCCTGCCGGGTCTGGTCCATCGCGGCGCGCGCGCTCTGCGCCGATGTCTCGATCCGCCCGGCGGCGATGTCGGCCAGGCCGTTCACCTCGTCGGTGGCGCTGCGGGTCGTCTCCTGCAACTGGCCTAGCTGGCTCGACAGGCTCTTGGTCGCGGACAGGGTGCGGGTGCGGGTATCGTCGGACAGTTCGCCCAGCGCATGGAGGCGCGCTTCGAGCGTGTCGATCCGTTCGGCCAGCGCATGGCCATTGTCCATGATCTGCGCGGCCATGCGGACGGCCCGTTCTTCGAGCTGCGGCATGGCGGCGATCAGCGCGTCCATTCGCGCGACCAGGGCGGTGCCGGCCCGCTCGGCGCTTTCGGCGCGATCGGCGGTGGTCTGGGCGCGGCCGGCGATCAGTTCCGCCGATGCCTCCATATTGCTGCTGGCGGCGGCGCCATAGCTGTCGAGCAGTTCGGCCTGATCCTGCATCGTCTGGCGTGCGGATTCGAGCCGGTCGGCGATCCGGCCGAGGCGCAGTTCGAGCAGTTCGGCCTCGGTCCGCAACGCATGGGCGGTATCGAGATAGCGGCGCGATTCGGCGCGGCTGTTACGCACGATCAGCAGATAGGCGATGCCGAGCAGGCTGATCGGCACCAGCAGCGTGGCGACGAGCGCGGGCCAGGCGGCCGGGCCGGCCCGCCACTGATCCGATACGATCGTTGCCCAGAGCGCGAAGCCGAGCCAGAGTAGCGCCAGCAGGCCGAGCCCGATCCGGGCATTGTGCACCAGCTTTTCGCCTTCCCCCTGCGCGTCGTCAGGGGCATCATCAATGTCCAGTACGGCCTGCTTCAATAGCAGGATGTCATCCGCGGCCGGCGCGTTGCCGGTCGCGTTTCCCTCGTCTCGCCAGAATTCGACGATTGTGCTGCCCCCATTCATGGGTGTGATCCTATCATCTTTTCCGTCTGCGCAAATGCCTTGTTACCAAAACTTAACGCAATTTCGATAGCTTCCGTCCCCATGTCCTATGATCCTGGCGCTCTTAATGCGGCATTGGCCGCCGCCGTCGGCGAAGACGCGGTGCTGATCGCCGATCTGCGCGTGGCTTTCCTTGAAAGCGCGGAGCGCCATCTCGACCTGATGAGCCGGGCGCGATCCGACGCCAATTGGGAATTGGCGGCCTGGCGCTTGAAAGGCCTGGCGGCGAGTTTCGGCCTGACCAGCCTGATGGCGCTGGCGGACGAGGCGGTCGAGGCCGCGCCGGGCGATCCGCGCGCCTTGCAGCGTTTGCGCAGCACGATCGCACTGCTCCAGCAGGGCTGAAACCGGTGATTTGAAAGCGCCTGCTTGCGCTGCATCGTTCGGCTTGCAAGAAGATCGTCGCAATCAAAACGGGTCGGTTTCCAGACAATATGACATTCGCGGCCATTCTCAGTGCCAGCCGGGCTTCAAGTGATTCGCCTGCAGCGCTTCGCGCCACCCTGCATTTCGCCGGTCAGACGCTGGTCGAATATCAGGCGCGACAGGCGGTCCGGGCCGGTGCGGACCGGATCATGATCCTGGTCAGCGTCATCACGCCGGCCATTTCGCAGGCGGTCGACCGGCTGAGCGCGGACGGCATTGCCGTCGCCCTGATCCGCGACATGGTGTCGATGGTGCGCGATGCGCCGCGCGACGCGGATGTGCTGCTGGTGGCTGATGGCGCGGTGGTGGCGCAGGGCCATTATGACGCACTGGCAGGGCAGGCGGGCAATGCTTTGCTGGTCACCGACGACAGCCGCGCCAGCGCGCCGTTCGAGCGGATCGATGCGGGGCAGCGCTGGGCCGGGCTGGCACGGATCAATCCGGCGCTGCTGTTCGGCACGCTGGACATGATTGGTGACTGGGATCTGGCGCTGACGCTGGTGCGATCGGCGGTGCAGGGCGGTGCGGTGCGAATCACCGTGCCGCAGGATGATTTGCTGGAAGGTCGAGTCGCGCTGGTCGACGGGCAGGAACAGGCGGACCTGGCCGCGCAGGCGGTGATGTCGACCAGCACGCGATCGGGTTCGTCCAGCCGCGGCGGGGTCGAACATTATCTGTTCGGGCCGCTCACCCGGCTGCTTGGCCCTGCACTAATGCGCAGCCAGGTGCCGGCGATGCAGGTGCGGATCGGTTCGATCGCGCTGGCCGGCATTGCGCTGATGCCGTTGGAACTGGGCTGGCCGGGCACCGGGCTCAGCCTGTTGCTGCTGGCGCTGCTGCTGGCGGAACTGGCCGATCGGCTCGATGAAATGGCGCTGCGCCGGCCGCCGAGCGGCTGGATCGCCTTTCTGGCGCCGGGGCTGGCGCTGATCGGCGTGATGCTGTCGGGCAGCGGGATGGTGCCCAACTATCTGGCGTTGCTGCTGGGCATCATCACGCTTGCCGATCGCTGGCGTCGGACCGGGGCAGCGCGTCCCTGGATGATCTTCACGCCCGGCACCGCGCTGCTGGTGCTGCTGCTAGCTCTGCTGACGGGGGCGGAGGCACTTGGTTTCGACGTTGCCATGCTGGCGGCGATCGGATCGATCGGGGCGATCATCCTGTCGCGTCGGGGCGGATGATTTTTTGTCGCATCGAGAGCGTTGATTTTGCTTTCAGGGTTTAGTGCATTTTAACGACGTGGGGTTATGCTGCCTTGCATGAGCGCCCACACGTCCCTTGCCGGATCCATCATGGCGGACAGCTGGCCCATGGCACATGTCATGGCCGGCATGTCGGCCGTGCCCGTCGGCCATGCGATTGATCTCGCCTTTTTCTTTCCGGTCGAGGATCGGGCGCGCCATGATGCGCTGATCGCGGAGACGCGCCGTCATCTGGGCGGATGCCTGACTGCGATCGAGACTGCGCTGCGGCTGAGCCTGGCGGGTGATCCTGCAATTGCGGCAGCGCTGGGGCGTTGGCCCGAGGGGCTATGCTGGCCGACCATCTGTGCGCAGCCGACCCTGCTGGGGCCGGCCTTGCTGGCCCATATGCAGATGCGCGCGGGGGTGAGCCTGTTGCTGCGGCAGATCGGGCGCCCTGATGGAGAGCCGCCGGAACAGCCCGAGGCCGAATCGATCCTGTCGTCGGACGATCCCGAAATTGGCGATGCGATCGTCGCGCTAGCGCTGGCCGAGGGGCAGTGGCAGGCGATGGGCGGCGAGGATCAGCCGATGCGGCCCGATCTGCCGGCCGAACATTTTGCCGAACTGGTATGGACTGCAGCTGCCTGTCTGGCGGCGGTGGTGCAGCGCACCGCGCTGGAACCCGACAATCAATTGCTGGGCGCGTTCGAGCGGGCGGGCTGGGCGCTGCTTGCCAGCCATGACGAAAGCAATGGCCCGATCGCGGCCGCCGACCAGCTGGTGCGCCGGCTGGGGGCGCAGGCCGATGCGCCCGACCTTCTGGGCGCGGCGCTGGGGCAGCGGCGTTTCCTGCTGTTTGCGGCGCTGGCCGGGCGACGGCTGCGCCTCGGCACCGCGCAGGTGACGGACATATTGATCATGGGGCCGGTGATGCAGGTCGCGACCCTGTGCCGGGCGCTGGGCGGAACCGGGGCGGATTATCGCCATTTGTTGCTTGCGCTGCGGCCGGTGCGGCCTGGCCTGTCCGACGCGGTGATCGTGGCCGAGGCCGACCAATATCAATTGCTAAGCGACGTGAAGGCGGAAGCCGTGGTGGGGGCCCTGCGCGCGCCGGCCGCCTTCCGCGCGAAGCTGGATCATTTGCGGCGCGTCACCGGATGAACATGACGCTCCACCCCTCCATCGTCCGGGCAACGGCATCGGCGGACGGCACGCTTCTGAGTGCCGATGCGCCGCTGCTCGCCTTGCAGCGGGAGGCGGGGAGCGATCTTCTGGGGCCGCTCGCCATTCCGCAACTGGCGGCTGTGGTGCGACTGGCGGCGCGGCTGGGCGTCACGGTGTCGCGGCCAGTGGTCGCGGCCGCCGAGCGGGGCGATATCGACATGTGGGTGCGGGCGCGCAGCGACGAAGGGCCGGACGGGCGCATCGTGTCGCTGGCGGTGGTCGACTGGAGCGAGCGTCCGCCGCTCGCCAATGCCGGCGACCATAGCCGGCGCGAGGCTGATCTGGCGGCGCTGGCCGATGGCTGGACCTGGCAGATCGACACCCAGTTGCAGTTCCAGATGGCGATTGCCGGGACCGACCGGCAGGGCGCGTTGCCGACGCAGCCGCCCCAGCCGGGTAGCCGTTTCTCCAGCTATTTCGAGCTGCAGAGCGACGGCGAGGGCGACATGGCGATCCTGCGTGGCTTCACCCAGCGCCGGGCCTTCCGCGATCAGGTCGCGACATTGGTGCATGATCCCGAACAGCATGTGCGGCTGGCGGGCTTTCCGCTGTTCGACCTGGCCGGTCATCTGGTCGGCTATCGCGGCAAGGCCTGCCCGATCGAGCGACCGCCGGCGCTGGCGCGGACGGATACGACGCAATTGTCACTCTATCCTGGTGAGTTCGGCAAGCGGCTCGACCGGTCGCTGCGCCAGCCGCTGGGGCGGATCATCGCCAATGCGGACACGATCGGCGCGCAGCTGGAAGGGCCGTTGCGGCCCGATTATGCCGATTATGCCAATGATATCGCGACTGCCGGCCGTCACCTGATGGCGCTGGTCGACGATCTGGCCGATCTGCAGGCGATCGACCGGCCCGATTTCGGCGTGATCATCGAGGATGTCGACCTAGCGGACCTGGGCCGGCGGGCCGGCGGCCTGCTGACGGTCAAGGCGCTGGATCGGCACATCAAGATCCATTGCCCGGATGTCGACCAGATGCTGATGGCGAGGGGCGAGTTCCGCCGCGTGCTGCAGATCTTGGTCAATCTGGTCGGCAATGCGGTGCGCTATTCGCCCGAGGGATCGCAGGTGCGCATCGTCGTCGAGCGCGAGCATCGGCAGGCACGGGTGCTGGTGATCGACCAGGGTGCGGGCGTGGCGCTGGAGGATCGCGAGAAGATTTTCGACAAGTTCGAGCGACTGGGACGCGATGATCCCGGCGGCAGTGGCCTTGGCCTCTATATCTCGCGCAAGCTGGCGCGGGCGATGGGCGGCGACATCAGCGTTGGCGGCACGCCGGGTGAGGGCGCGCGTTTCATCCTGACGCTGCCGGTGCTCGACTGACGGATGCGCGATCGCGCTTATATGAGATAAAGAGCGCTTGTTTGTCCGGCCGATGCTGCCCCGATAGGGTGGTGGCATGGACAGATCGCATTGCCTGGCCACCTATGGCACGCTGGCGCCCGGACGGGCCAATCATCATCAACTGGCGGAACTGCAGGGCAGTTGGCAGGCGGGCCATGTGACCGGCCATCTGGTCGCGCATGGCTGGGCCGCGTCGATGGGTTTTCCCGCATTCATTCCCGACGAGAGCGGTGCGGCGGTGCCGGTTCAGCTGTTCCGCTCGCCCGACCTGCCGGCGCACTGGGCGCGGCTCGATGCGTTCGAGGGGGCGGATTATCGCCGTGCCGCGATCGATGTCGTTACCGATCAGGGGCGGGTGCCGGCCTGGATCTATGTCTATGCAGGGGTAAGTGGCTGAGCCCTAAACGAAAAACGGCGCCCGATGGGGCGCCGTTCCTCTTGTCTCTTGTGACCGCGTCTTAGCGCTTGTCGACGGCGACATAGTCGCGCTGCGTCGGGCCGGTGTAGAGCTGACGCGGCCGGCCGATCTTCTGCGCTGGGTCCGAAATCATTTCGTTCCACTGTGCGACCCAGCCGACGGTGCGGGCGAGGGCGAAGAGCACGGTGAACATTTCGGTCGGGAAGCCGATCGCCGAGAGGATCACGCCCGAATAGAAGTCGACATTCGGGTAGAGCTTCTTCTCGATGAAGTAGGGATCGTTGAGCGCGATCTGCTCCAGTTCCTTGGCGACGTCGAAGATCGGGTCGTTGACGCCCAGCTTTTCCAGCACGTCCTTCGCGGTCTTCTGCATCACGGTCGCGCGCGGATCGTAATTCTTGTAGACGCGATGGCCAAAGCCCATCAGGCGGAACGGATCGTCCTTGTTCTTGGCGCGGGCGATATATTCCGGGATGCGATCGACGGTGCCGATTTCGCGCAGCATGTTGAGCGCGGCTTCGTTCGCGCCGCCATGCGCCGGGCCCCAGAGGCAGGCGATGCCGGCCGCGATGCAGGCGAACGGGTTGGCGCCCGACGAACCGGCGAGACGCACGGTCGAGGTCGACGCGTTCTGCTCATGGTCGGCATGCAGGGTGAAGATCTTGTCCATCGCGTCGACGACGATCGGATCGATCTTATACTCTTCCGCCGGGACCGAGAAGGTCATGTTCAGGAAGTTGGCGGTGTAGCTGAGGTCGTTGCGCGGATAGACGAAGGGCTGGCCCACCGAATATTTGTACGCCATCGCAGCGATCGTCGGCATCTTGGCGATCAGGCGGTGGCTCGCAATGCGGCGCTGTTCCGGATCGTTGATGTCGGTCGAGTCATGATAGAAGGCCGACAGGGCGCCGACGACGCCGACCATGATCGCCATCGGGTGGGCGTCACGACGGAAGCCGCGGAAGAAGGCGGTCAGCTGTTCATGCACCATGGTGTGGCGCGTGATGGTGTTGGTGAACTCGGCCAGTTCCTTGGCCGACGGCAGTTCGCCGTTCAGCAGCAGGTAGCAGACTTCCATGAAGCTGGACTGTTCGGCGAGCTGGCCGATCGGATAGCCACGGTGCAGCAGCACGCCGGCGTCGCCATCGATATAGGTCAGGCCCGACTCGCAGCTGGCGGTCGAGGTGAAGCCCGGATCGTAGGTGAACATGCCGGTGTTGGCGTAGAGCTTGCGAACGTCGATGACCTGGGGACCGACGCTACCATCCATGATGGCGTAGTCCTTGGCCTCTCCGCCAACGGTCAAACTGGCATTATTATCCGACATGTTTTTCTCCTTAACTGCCGTCAACCGGCCACCACGTGCCCCGCAGCGGTCAGTCGCTTCAAGCTTTCCTCTTTCCCCAGAAGGAAGAGGACATCAAAAATACCCGGCGAGACCGTGCGCCCGGTGAGCGCCGCACGAAGCGGCTGTGCCACCTTGCCCAGGCCAAGCCCCGCATCCTCTGCCACGCGGCGTATCACTTCATCGATCGCTTCAACCGTCCAGGACTGGACGGGCTGGAGAGCGTCGGCTGTCTTTTTCAGCAGCTCACGCGCGGGTTCATCTAGCAGAGCAGACGCCTTCTCGTCAAAATCGAGCGGGCAAGATTTGAACAGAAACTCTGCGCCTTCTGCAATTTCGTTAAGCGTCTTGGCCCGCGGCTTGAGCGAAACCATCGCCTGGGTCAAAATATCGCGCTGGGCGTCATTCAGTTGCGTATCAAGACGCGACTCAACGCGCGGGGCAACCAGAGCGGCCAGGCGCGCCTCGTCGGCCTCGCGCAGATAATGGCCGTTCAGATTTTCCAGCTTCTTGATGTCGAAGCGCGAGGGCGAGCGGCCGACGCCGTCGATATCGAACAGTTCGATGGCGCGCTCGATCGAGATGATCTCTTCATCGCCATGGCCCCAACCCAGGCGCAGCAGATAGTTCAGCACCGCTTCGGGCAGCATCCCCATCTCGTCGCGATAGGCGTCGACGCCGAGCGCGCCGTGGCGCTTCGACAGCTTCGCGCCGTCCGACCCGTGGATCAGCGGGATATGGCCATAGACCGGCTCTTCCCAGCCCATCGCCTTGATGATTGCCAATTGGCGGAAGGCGTTGTTGAGATGGTCGTCGCCACGGATGACATGGGTGACGCCCATGTCATGGTCGTCGACCACCACGGCCAGCATATAAGTGGGGGTGCCGTCCGACCGGAGCAGGATCATGTCGTCCAGCTCGGCATTCTGCACCACGACGCGGCCCTGCACCGCATCCTCGATGACCGTTTCGCCGGTCCGAGGGGCTTTGATACGGATGACGAAGGGGGCGCCTTCGGGCGCTTCCTCGGGCGAGCGGTCGCGCCAGCGGCCGTCATAGCGCATCGGCTGCTTGGCGGCGCGCTGCTGTTCACGCAGCTCGGCCAGCTCTTCCTGTGTCGCATAGCAGCGATAGGCATGGCCATTGGCGAGCAGCTGATTGGCGACCTCGGCATGGCGCGGGGTGCGCTCGAACTGGAACACGGCCGGCTCATCGCCGCCCAGGTTCAGCCATTCCAGACCGTCGAAAATGGCGGCCACGGCTTCCTCGGTGGAGCGGGCGCGATCCGTATCCTCGATGCGGAGCAGGAACTTGCCGCCATGATGGCGCGCAAACAGCCAGTTGAACAGCGCGGTGCGGGCGCCGCCAATGTGCAGGAAGCCCGTTGGCGACGGGGCGAAACGGGTCACCACCTGCTTGTTCAATCCCGTTGCACTTGCCGTCATATTCGCTGACATTCTTCCTGCCTGATCCATGGATGCGACGCCCCCTAGCATGGCTTTTGAGCCACGACAAACGTCCGTTGGGCGCAGGACGGTGCGTATTGCGCACAATGGATTTGCGCGGATCGAACAATGGCTGGAGGTGGAGCGCGAACAGCTCGCCTTGTGGGTGCCGGTGGCGCTGGGCGCGGGCATTGCCGGCTGGTTCGTGCTGCCGGGGCCGGCACATTGGCTGGCCTGTTGCTGCGGGGCGCTGGGGCTGGCCTGTCTGGCGCTGTTGCTGCCGGTGGGCGCGCGATTGCGGCATATGCTGGTGGCGGGCGGCTTGCTCGCCTGCGTCGGTTGCCTGCTGGTCTGGGGCAAGGCGACATGGCTCGGGCAGCCGCCGCTGGCCCGTCCCATATTCGCACAGGTGACGGGGAGCGTGACGGCGGTGGCCAAACTGCCGGCGCAACAGATGGTGCGGGTGGGGCTGCGGCCGATCGAGGCGCCAGCGCTGCCCGCGGCGATCCGGGTGAATATCGCGGAGGCGGATGTGCCCGAAGGGCTGGGCAAGGGGGCGGTGCTGCGTTTTCGCGTGCGGCTGATGCCGCCCGCGCCGCCGAGCGTGCCGGGGGCGTTTGATTTCGCGCGGCGCGCCTATTTTCAGGGGGTCGGGGCGACCGGGCGAGCGCTGGCGCCGGTCGAGATGGTGGAGCAGGCACGTGAGGGGCCGACGCTGCGGGCGCGGCTGTTCGATCATATCGGCGGACAGGTGGCGGGCGCACCGGCGGGGATTGCGGTGGCGCTGGCGACCGGCGACCAGGGCGCGATTGCCGAGGCGGATGCGGAGGCGATGCGGCGCAGTGGCCTTGCCCATCTTCTCTCGATCAGCGGGCTGCATGTGACGGCGCTGATCGGGGCGGTGATATTCCTGCTGTTGCGCTTGCTCGCCTTGATCCCGCGTGCGGCGCTGGACTGGCCGCTGATGCTGATCGCGGCGGCCGGGGGCGCGCTGGCGGGGATCGGTTATACGCTGCTGACCGGTGCGGAGGTGCCGACGGTGCGATCCTGCATCGCGGCGCTGCTGGTGCTGGGCGGGCTGGCGCTGGGGCGCGAGGCGATCACCCTGCGGCTGGTGGCGACCGGGGCGCTGGTGGTGCTGGTCTTCTGGCCAGAGGCGCTGATCGGCCCGAGCTTCCAGATGAGCTTTGCTGCCGTGGTCGCGCTGGTGGCGCTGGGCGAGCATCGGTGGTTCAAGGCGTTCGCGATGGCGCGGGACGAGCCTTGGCTGCGCAAGGCCGGGCGGACGGTGGCGGCGATGCTGATGACCGGCCTTGCCATCGAACTGGTGCTGGCACCGATCGCGCTTTTCCATTTTCACAAGGCTGGTTTGCTCGGCGCGGTGGCCAATCTGGTCGCCATCCCGCTCACCACCTTCGTCATCATGCCGCTGGAGGCGCTGGCGCTGGGCTTCGACCTCGTCGGGCTGGGCGCGCCCTTCTGGTGGCTCACGGCCAAGGCGATCGCGCTGTTGCTGGTGGTGGCGCATGGCGTGGCGGCCAGCCCGATGGCGGTGATGCTGGCGCCGGCGGTGCCGGGCGGTTTGTTTGCGATCATCGTGGTGGGAGGTCTCTGGTGCCTGCTCTGGCGCAGCCGTTGGCGCTGGCTGGGGCTTGGGCCGGTGGCGACTGGGCTGATCGGCATCGCGTTGCTGGCGCCGCCCGACATCGTGGTGACCGGCGATGGGCGGCATGTCGCGGTGCGGACGCAGGCAGGAACGATGGCGCTGCTACGCGAGGGGGCGGGTGATTATGTGCGCGACGTGCTGAGCGAGAGCGCGGGCTATGACGGGACGCTGGAAGCGATCGCGACGATGAAGCAGGCGCGCTGCTCGACCGATCTGTGCGCGGTGACGTTGCCACGGGGCGGGCGCGACTGGCGCTTGCTGGTGACGCGCAATGCGATGCTGGTCGATCGGCCGGTGCTGGAGCGGGATTGCGCGGCGGCCGATATCGTCATCAGCGACCGGGGCCTGCCCTGGTGGTGCCGGCCGCGCTGGATGAGGATCGACCGCCGGCTGCTGTCACGCACCGGCGGCCTGTCGATTGGCCTTGAAAGCGGCAAAGTTCACACCGTCCATCGGCCCGGCGACGCGCATCCCTGGATCGTGCGGCCGGCGGCGCGGCGGCGGGTGTCAGGGCAGTTTGGCGGAGGTTGATATCTGGCCGCTGGTGAGGTGACCGATCAGGCCGGTCACCGCGCCGGTGGGCGACCGGGTGAAGACCAGCAGGTCCGCGCCGCCGGGGATGGCGAAGGCGCCGGGACCGACATGGATCAGGGCAGTCGGCGCATCCTGTGGTGACGATTGGCCGTAGAGCGTGCCGTCGCGCACGGTGATGATGTCCGTCAGGCCGGCTGCCGAGCGATATTGGCCGACATAATCGTCGAGCGGGTCGGCATCGGTCGGCACGGGCGCGGGGGGATAGAGGATCGAACTGTCCTGCCGGTGCAGATAGAGCCAGCGGCCGCCCTGGCGCACGAAGATATCGCTTTCGTGCCATCCGCCGACGGCATCGACCATATCCTCGCGGATTTCGGCATCGACCAGAGCGATGTCGTCCAGGATCCTGACATGGATCGACTGGATGACATAGGTGCGCGCCGGGTTGGAGATGGTCGGCAGATAGGCGGGCAGGTCGGCGCGGGTGCGGCGCTCGCCCAGATCGGAAATGGCGACATAATCCTTGTCGAGCATCGCCATATATTTGGGGATATCGCCGCTCTTGAACGCGGCCAGGCGCGTTTCGATCAGGTTGCGGAAAGGGGCGAGGGTCTGTTCGTCATCCTGCGCGATCGCAGGAGAGGCGCATAGCAGGATGATGGCCGGACAGATGGAGCGCAAATAGGACATGAGCCAGACCCCCTGTGATGCGACGCCATGCTATCATGGCCGCAGGAGGCTGCCCATGCCGGGTTGCAAGTCGGAAGCGGCGGACCCATGGCCTGCCGCTCATCAGCTCAGTTGTAGCGGCGCAGCAGGCCGGCGAGCTTGCCCTGGATGCGGACCTGGCGCGGATCATAGATTTGCGGTTCATAGGCGGCATTGGCGGGATCGAGCCGGACGCGCGCGCCTTCGCGGCGGAAATATTTGAGCGTCGCTTCGGCATCGTCGATCAGGGCGACGACGATCTGGCCCTCGCGCGCGACATCGGTGCGCTGGATCAGCGCAAAGTCGCCGTCGAGAATGCCGGCCTCCATCATCGAGTCCCCCGATACTTCGAGGGCATAATGATCGCCCGAGCCGAGCAAGGCGGCGGGGACGGAGAGCATGGTGTGGCTTTCCATCGCCTCGATCGGCACGCCGGCGGCGATGCGGCCGTGCAGCGGGATTTCGATCACGTCATTGGCGGCGGTCGGCAGCAGCACGGCGGGCGCCGATATCTTGGGCGTCGGAACGGCCGGCGCGGGCGCGCGATGCATCGCGTCGGGCAGCTTGAGCACTTCGAGCGCGCGGGCGCGGTTGGGCAAGCGGCGGATGAAGCCGCGTTCCTCCAGCGCATTGATCAGCCGGTGGATGCCGGACTTGGAGCGCAGGTCGAGCGCGTCCTTCATCTCCTCGAACGAAGGGGACACGCCGCCTTCTTCCAGCCGGGTCTGAATGAAGCTCAGCAATTCCTGCTGCTTGGGCGTCAACATCGGCGGTCCTCCATGGAACGAATGAAGAACGCATAGGAAACGGAAAGGGGCAAGTCAAGCGCGTTAAGCCATGCCCCGCTTTTGCCGGTCAGGCAGTGAGCGGGATGATGTCGACCATGTCGCCGGCAATGGCGGGGGCTGAGCCGGCCGGGCGGTGGATCAGGCAGTCGGCCAGCGCCATGGCGGCGGTGGCGGCGCTGTCCTGCGCGGTGACGGAAACAATACCGTCGGTGGCGCGATAGGCGCGCAGATAATCGTCGCGTTCGGCGGTCGCACCGAGCGGCGCGGCAAGGCGGGCCTGCACGATCGGCGGCAGCGGCGCGCGCGATCCGGCGAGATGGCGGACCATCGGGCAGAGGAAGAGAGTGCCGGTGACGAAGGCGGAGACCGGATTGCCCGGCAGGCCGAGAAAGGTCGCGTTGCCGAGGCGCCCGGCCATGAGCGGTTTGCCCGGCCGCATCGCGATCTTGTAGAAATCGAGCGTGCCGCCGGCGGCCGCAAAGGCGGGGCGGACATAGTCATGATCGCCGACCGAGGCGCCGCCGGTCGAGACGATGATGTCGGCCTGTGCCGCCTGTTCCAGCGCTTGCGTCATGGCGGCGAGATCGTCGGGCACGATGCCAAGGTCGATCACGTCGCAGGGCAGGGCGGCGAGCAGGGCGGCGAGCATCGGCGCGTTGGACGAGGGGAGATAGCCCGGCGGCGTCGGCGCGCCGGGGGGAACAAGTTCATTGCCGGTCGAGAGCAGGGCGATGCGGGGCCGGGCGCCGACGGGCAGGCTGCCATGGCCGCCAAGGACGGCAAGCGCGATCTGACCCGGCGTGAGGCGGCTGCCTGCGCTGACCAGCAGCGTGCCGGCGCGGAAATCGGAGCCGAGCGGGCGGACATGTTTGCCGGGCGACAGGGTGCCGTCATGCGCGGTCAGTTTGTCGCCGTCGCGCGTGGCATTTTCCTGGATCAGGATCGCGTCTGCGCCGGACGGCAAGGGCGCGCCGGTGAAGATACGGCAAGCCTGGCCCGGTTGCAGGGCCGGGATATCGGCATCGCCAGCGCTGCTGGTGGCGACCAGTTGCCACGGCCCGGCGCCTTCGGATGCGCGCACGGCATAGCCGTCCATCGCTGAAAGGTCGGCCCAGGGCTGGTCGCGGAGCGCGCTGATGTCGGCGGCAAGCCAGCGACCGGCACAGGCGGAGACGGGCACATGTTCGGCCGGCAACGGATCGGCAAGGGCAAGGAGCCGCGCCTGCGCGTCCGCGACCGGCATCAGGCTCATCGGTCGCTGCTCTCCGGCGCGGCCCAGTCACCCGACTTGCCGCCGCGCTTGGCGAGCAGGCGAACATCGCCGATTATCATGCCCTTATCGAGCGCCTTGGCCATGTCATAGACGGTGAGCAAGGCGGCAGTCGCGGCGGTCAGCGCCTCCATCTCCACCCCGGTCTGGCCGGCGGTGCGCGCGGTTGCGGTGACGGTGACGCCGTCGTCGTGGAGGGTAAAGTCGATGGTGACGGCGCTCAGCGGGATCGGATGGCAGAGCGGGATCAGTTCGGCGGTGCGTTTGGCGGCCATGATACCGGCGACACGGGCGACGGCCAGCACATCCCCCTTCTTGACGAGGCCGGCGGCGATCGCCTGCGCGGCGTCGGCCGCCATGGTGATGCGGCCGGCGGCCACCGCCTCGCGCGCGGTCACGGCCTTGGCCGAGACATCGACCATCCGGGCGGCGCCGTCTTCATCAAGATGGGTGAGGCCGGTCATGCGCCCGTCAGCAGGTTGCGGGTCGCGGCCTCGACATCGGCCTGGCGCATCAGGGTTTCGCCGACCAGGAAGCAGCGCACGCCATGATCGGCCATGGCGGTGAGGTCGGCATGCGAACCAAGGCCGCTTTCGGCGACGAAGGTGCAGCCGTCCGGCGCCTTGCCCACCAGTTCATAGGTACGGGCGAAATCGACGCTGAAATCGCGCAGGTCGCGGTTGTTGACGCCGATCAGGCGCGAGCGCAGCTTGAGCGCGCGTTCCAGTTCGGCCTCGTCATGCACCTCGATCAGGGCGTCCATGCCAAGGCCGAGCGCGGCATCCTCGATCTCCTGCATCTGGCCGTCGTCCAGTGCGGCGACGATGATCAGGATCGCGTCGGCGCCGAGCGCGCGGCTTTCCAGGATCTGCCAGGGATCGACGATGAAATCCTTGCGCAGCACCGGCAGCGCGCAGGCCGAGCGGGCGGCCAACAGATAATCGTCATGGCCCTGGAAATAGGGCTCGTCGGTCAGCACCGAAAGGCAGGCGGCGCCACCGGCGGCATAGGCGACGGCATGGGCGGGCGGATCGAAATCGGCGCGGATCAGCCCCTTGGACGGGCTGGCCTTCTTTACTTCGGCGATCAGGCCGAAGCCCGAGCGGGCGGCATCGTCCAGCGCCTTGCGGAAGCCGCGCGGCGGGGTCTGCTCGCTGGCGCGGGCGTGGAGCGACGCGATCGTCGTCGCGGCCTTGCGGCGGGCGACATCCTCGCGCTTGAAATCGCAGATTTCGATGAGCTTGTTGGTCATTGATAGGCAATCCAGCAATTGAGGAGCGCGTTGGCAAGGCCGTTGTCGATCGCTTCGGCGGCCTGTTCGACGCCTTCCTGGAAATCATGGGCGGCATCGGCCACCACCAAAGCGGCGGCGGCGTTGAGCAGCACGGCGTCGCGATAGGCACCGGCCTCGCCCTGGAGCAGGGCGCGGAGCGCCGCGGCATTATGGGCCGGATCGCCGCCGCGAATGGCGGTAACAGGATGGGTCGAGAGGCCGAGGTCTGCGGCGGTCAGGCGACGCATCGCGACCACGCCGTCGGCCGTCACCTCGGCAATGTCGTTGCCGCCGGCGAGCGAGAGTTCGTCGAGGCCCTCGTCGCCCGACACGATCATCGCATGGGTGGCGCCCAGCTGGCCCAGCGCATCGGCATAGATGGGGACGTAAGCGGGGCGGGCGATGCCGACGAGCTGGCGGCGGACATTGGCGGGATTGGCGAGCGGCCCCATCAGGTTGAAGATGGTGCGTTCGCCGATCGACCGGCGGATCGGGCCGAGGCGTTTGAGCGCTGGATGATAATTTTGCGCGAACAGGAAGCAGATGCCCAGATCCTTGAGCGTCGCTTCCGCCGTGGCGGCGGCGCGATCCAGGTCAAGGCCCAGCGCTTCGAGCGTATCGGCGGCGCCCGCCTTGGACGAGGCGGCACGATTGCCATGCTTGGCGACCGGCACGCCGGCGGCCGCGACCACCAGGCTGACGGCGGTCGAGACGTTGAGCGTATGATGGCCGTCGCCGCCGGTGCCGCAGACGTCGATCGTGCCGTCGGGCGCATCGACCGGGATCATCCGGGCGCGCATCGCGCGGGCGGCGGCGGCGATCTCCGTCGCGGTCTCGCCGCGCCGCGCCATGGTGACGAGGAAGCCGGCGATCGCCTCGTCCGACAGGTCGGCGTCGAACAGCAGGTCGAAGGCGCGGGCGGCTTCGTCGGCGGCCAGAGGCGCGCTGGGATCGGGCAACAGGGTCATGGGCCAAGCCTTTAGTCCCGGCCGCGCGCGAAAGTCGAGGGCGACATGCTATTTGCCCGCTAATTGGAATTTTGTTGCGTGGCCCGGCAATTGGCTTGACGCGGGCACCAAAGGAGCGTTGTCGGGAAAGCCATGCGCCGTTCCTGGTCGACCCTGTTCTGGAGCCTTGCCATCCGCCAGCGCCGCCGGTTGCGCGAGAGCGAGGCGGCCTTCATCCTGCTCGCCATACTGGCGGGCGTGGCGGCGGGACTGATCACCAACCTGTTGCAGCTGATGGCGCACGGCATTCAGGAACTGCTTTATGGCGTCAGCATCAACCGGCTGAGCGCGCTGGGCGAGATCCGCCATCCCTGGCGATTGCTCGGCCTGCCGCTGGGCGGACTGGCGCTGGTGCTGCTGGCGCGGCTGCTGCGCCGGCGGCAACGGCCGCTGATCGACGTGGTGGAGGCCAATGCCCTGCATGGCGGACGCATCCCGATGGCCGACAATCTGGTCATCGCCGGGCAGACGGTCTTGTCGAACGGGGCGGGTGCCTCGGTCGGGTTGGAGGCGGCCTATGCGCAGATGGGCGGCGGCGTCGCATCGCTGCTGGGGCAATGGCTGAAGCTGCGGCGCAATGATCTGCGCACTTTGGTCGGCGCGGGCGCGGGGGCAGGCGTGGGCGCGGCCTTCGGCGCGCCGCTGGCCGGTGCCTTCTATGCGTTCGAGATCGTGATCGGCCATTATACGCCGGCCGCGATTGCACCGGTGGTGGCGGCGGCCTTGAGCGCGGCGTTCGTGACGCGCGCGCTGGGCGTCGAGCCCTGGCTGATCGCGACCACGGCGGACCGGATATTGGGGACGGCGGACTATCTTCTCTATGCGCTGCTGGGGCTGCTCTGCGCGGGGCTGGGCATCCTCATCATGCGGATGGTGACCTTTGCCGAGCTGCGGGTGCAGGGCTGGACCTGGCCGGGACGCTGGCGGCCGGTGATCGGCGGCGTGCTGCTGATGCCGCTGGCATGGCTCACGCCGCAGACGCTGTCGGCCGGACATGGCGCGCTGCACCTCAACCTCATCCTGCTGCCCGACTGGACCGTGCTGCTGATGATCCTGTGCCTCAAGATCGCGGCGTCGGTGATTTCGCTGAGCTTCGGCTTTCGCGGCGGGTTGTTCTTTGCGTCGCTGTTTCTGGGATCGCTGGCGGGGCAGATTTTCGCGCAGATCGTCGACCTCATCGGGATCGGCTGGTCGCTCGACCCCAATGATGCGGCGCTGGTGGGGATGGCAGCACTCAGCGTCGCGATCGTCGGCGGGCCGATGACGCTGGGCTTGCTGATGCTGGAGACGACCCATGATTTCCAGCTGATGGGCGTGGTGCTGACCGCGTCGCTGCTGTCGAGCGCGGTGACGCGGGAAATGTTCGGCTATTCCTTCTCCACCTGGCGGCTGCATCTGCGCGGATCGACCATCCGCAGCCCGCGCGACATTGGCTGGGTGATGAACCTGACCGCCGGGCGGATGATGCGGCGCGACTGGGTGTCGGTGCCCGATACGATGAACATTGGCCAGTTTCGTGCGCTGGTGCCGCTGGGGTCGGCGAGCAAGGCGATCATGATCGACGGCGCGGGCGGCTATCGCGGCATCGTGCCGACGGCGGCGGCCTATCGCCCCGAACTGGCGGAGGATGCGCCGATCGAGCCGCTGGCAACGATGGCCGATATTTCGTTGCGGGCCGACGCGGATATCCGCGCGATCCTGCCTTTGTTCGACAAGGCGGCGGCGGACGAGCTGGCGGTGGTCGACGAAAGCGGGCTGGTGCTGGGCGTGCTGACCGAGAAACATGCGCGGCGGCGCTATTTCGAGGAGATTGAGAGTTCGCAGCGGGCGCTGTTCGGCGAGGGATAGAGCGAGCGAGCCGGGCTTGCATTGGCGGGGCAGGGCTGTAGAAGGCGGCCATTCGCATGGACCCGGTGAAATTCCGGGTGGCTATTCCGGCCGCCGATCCGCCGGACAACATCACACATGATTATCGAGACTGCGCCCGCGTCGGCGCCATGTGCATTGATGTGGATTTTCGACATGACCCAATTTCTCAGCCGCTATCGCCGCCAATGGTTCAGCGACGCCCGGACGGCGCGCCATGACATCATGGCCGGCATCGTCGTCGCGCTCGCCCTGATCCCCGAAGCGATCGGCTTTTCCATCATCGCCGGGGTCGATCCGCGCGTCGGCCTCTATGCCTCGGTCGCGATCGCCATCACCATCGCGCTGATCGGCGGGCGGCCGGGGATGATCTCCGCCGCGACCGCCGCCGTCGCGGTGCTGGTCGGGCCGCTGGTGCGCGAGCATGGCGTCGAATATCTGTTTGCCGCGACGATCCTGATGGGCGTGGTGCAGATCATTGCCGGGCTGCTGCGGCTGGACCTCCTGATGCAGTTCGTGTCGCGATCGGTCATCACCGGCTTCGTCAACGCGCTGGCGATCCTCATCTTCATGGCGCAATTGCCGCAGCTCACCAATGTCGGCTGGCAGACCTATGCGATGGTGCTGGGGGGCCTCGCCATCATCTATCTCTTTCCCCGGATCACCAAGGCGGTGCCGGCGCCGCTGGTAGCGATTTTGCTGCTGAGCGCGCTGTCGATCGGCCTGGGCCTGCCGGTCCATACCGTTGGCGACATGGGGCGCCTGCCTGAAGGACTGCCGAGCCTTGCCCTGCCACAGGTGCCGCTGACCTGGGACACGCTGCGCATCATCCTGCCCTATTCGGTGACGATGGCAGCGGTCGGCCTGCTCGAATCGCTGCTGACCGCGCAGATCGTCGATGACATGACCGATACCGACAGCGACAAGCAGCGCGAATGCATGGGGCAGGGCGGGGCGAATATCGTCGCGTCCCTGTTCGGCGGCATGGGCGGCTGCGCGATGATCGGCCAGTCGGTGATCAACGTCACGTCCGGCGGGCGCGGGCGGCTGTCGACCTTCGTGGCCGGCGCCTTCCTGCTGTTCCTGCTGGCGGTGCTGGGGCCGTGGGTCGGGCGCATCCCGATGCCGGCGCTGGTCGCGGTGATGGTGATGGTGTCGATCGGCACGTTCAGCTGGGCCTCGATCGCCAATCTGCGGCGCCATCCGCCGACCTCCTCGGCCGTCATGCTGGCGACGGTGGTGGTCGTGGTGGCGACCCGCGACCTGTCGCTGGGCGTGCTGACCGGCGTATTGCTGTCGGGCATCTTCTTCGCGGCCAAGGTGCAGCGGATGTTCGCGGTGGAGCGCAGCGAGGTCGATGGCCGGGCGACCTATCGCGTCACCGGCCAGATATTCTTCGCCTCGGTCGACCGCTTCACCCGCGCCTTCACGGGCGAGGAAAGCGCGACCCATGTGCTGATCGACGTGTCGGGCGCGCATTTCTGGGATATTTCGGGCGTCGGCGCGCTTGACAAGATCATCGCCCGGCTGCGGCGCGAAGGGCGCATGGTCGAGGTGATCGGCTATAATCGGGCGAGCGCCGACATCGTCGACCGCTTCGCCCTGCACGACAAGACCGGGGTGGAGACGGGGGCGGTGCCGCACTGACACGGCCGCGGCTTTTCTCCCTTTTCGTCATCCTGACGGAAGTCAGGATCCATTCGGCGCTACGCTGACGAGCGAGCGCTGAATGGATCCCGGATCAAGTCCGGGATGACGGCAGTGAAATTGGGCAAAAGCGGCCTTAGGCCGCTTCGCGCTCGCGGACCGGGATGCCGGCGATCTTCATGAAATTGGCCAGCATGTCATGGCCATGCTCGGTCGCGATGCTTTCCGGGTGGAACTGGACCGAATGGATCGGCAGGGTCGCGTGGCGGAAGCCCATGACCGATCCGTCCTCGCTGGTCGCGTTGACCACCAGGTCGGCCGGAATATCCTCGACGATCAGCGAATGATAGCGGGTCGCGGTGAAGGGCGAGGGGAGGCCGGCGAACAGGCCGGTGCCGTCATGGCGCACCGGCGATGTCTTGCCGTGCATCAGCCCGCCGCGCACCACCTTGCCGCCAAAATGCTGGCCGATCGCCTGATGGCCCAGGCACACGCCCAGCAGCGGCGCGCCGGCATCGGCGCAGGCCGCGACCAGATCCAGGCTGACACCCGCCTCATTGGGGGTGCAGGGACCGGGCGACAGCAGGAAGGCCTTGGCCCCGCTCGACAGGGCCTGGCCCGCCGAGATGGCGTCGTTGCGCACGACCTCTACCTTGGCGCCCAGCTCCATCAGATAATGGACCAGGTTCCAGGTGAAGCTGTCATAATTGTCGATGACGAGGATCATGGGACACAGCCTATAGGCGCGGATGACGATGGGGGGAAGGCCGATGATTGCGCCTTGGCAAAGAGAGGACGATGTCGTTCAATCGATCGCATGATGAAACGACTGCTGATCTCGACATACCTCCTGGGACTGGCCAGTTGTGATCGCGCCGGTCTCGATCGGCAAGCGATGCTGGCTGCGCAGATCGAGAAGCAGGTAAAGCTGCCAGAGGGAGCGGGGAAGCTCGCCGACTATGGCCGAAACTATGCCTTCAAGGAGGCTGGTATCGTGACGGGCATCTATCTCATTCCGATTGGCAAAGAAGAGCGTGACGAGGGGTGTGAAGTGATGCTGGCCAATATGGCATCTCGCCCTTGTTCGGCGCAGGAAATGGCCGGCATTTCCGACATGCAGCGTGCAATTGACGATGGCCAGGCAAAGGCGGGTGAGAGCCGTTGGTTCGCTAGCGAGAAAGAACTGCCCTACATAAATGACGGGGGCTGCAGTCAGGTCAGTCTGGAATATGATGTTCAGCAGAAGCGTGTGGTGACGATTGGCTGCAACGGCGAGGCTTAGAGAGCTTCAATGCTATTGATGCCATTTCCGCGAAGGCGGGACGCGCAGAGCATCGCAGGTAATCCATCCCCGGACCTCGCGGCGGGAGCTATGGTGGGAGATGGATCCCCGCCTTCGCGGGGATGATGATGTAGGCAGAGGCAGCAGCGCCTCTCCGCCCATCCCTCACCGTTTCTTGTGTTTGCCCCGGCTGCTGCCGATGTGGCGGATGTTGGTGGGGCGGCCGCGGTGGATTTTCGGGCGGGTGCGGTCGCGCTTGAGCGGACTGCCGCGCGGGGAAGGATTGTCGGGCAGCTCGAAGCGCAGCGCGCCGTTGATCGGGTCGGCTTCGGCGAGGCGCAGTTCCAGCCGCTGGCCCACCGTATAGCGGTCGCCGCTTTCGACGCCCTGCAGCGCCTTGCCGGCTTCGTCGAAGAAGAAATGTTCGGCGCCCAGCGTCGATACGGGCACGAGGCCGTCGCCGCCCAGCCCCTCGACCGTGGCGAAGAAGCCGAAATTCTGGACCCCGGTGATCCGCGCTTTCACCACCTCGCCGACATGGGCCGACAGGAAGGCGGCGACATAGCGGTCGATCGTCTCGCGCTCCGCCTCCATCGCGCGGCGTTCATGGCCCGAGATCATCTCGCCGACCCGGCCCATATTCTCATAATCCTCCTGGCTGAGGGAGGAACGGTCGGGGATCGCCCTGTCCTTGGGCGCGGGCAGTTCGAGATCATAGGCGCCGACCAGCGCGCGATGGACCAGAAGGTCGGCATAGCGGCGGATGGGCGAGGTGAAATGGGCGTAGCTGCCGAGCGCCAGGCCGAAATGGCCCATATTCTGCGGCGCATAATAGGCCTGGGTCTGAGAGCGCAGGATCTGGGTCATGATCTGCTCCTTCTCCTCCGACTCGCCGACCTTCTTGATCAACTGGTTGAAGGTGGACGGGCGGATCACCTGGCCAAGCGCGAAGTCGATGTCGAAGGTGGCGAGATATTCCTTGAGCGCGACCAGCTTGTCGCGGCCCGGCGTTTCGTGGACGCGGTACATGACCGGCGCCTTCTTCGCCTCCAGCGCCTTGGCGGCGGCGACGTTGGCGGCGATCATATAATCCTCGATCAGCATATGGGCGTCGAGCCGTTCGCGCACGGCGACGCTGACGATCTTGCCCCATTCGTCGAGGACGACGCGCCGTTCGGGCAGGTCGAGCGCGAGCGGATCGCGCTTTTCGCGGGCCTTGCGCAGCAGCGCCCAGCAGGCCCAGAGCGGTTTCAGGGCATGTTCCACCAGATCCACTCCGTTCGGGCTGAGCGAAGTCGAAGCCGCTTGCTGAGCCGCAGGCGAAGCAGCCTCGCCTTCGGTTCGGCCCTGCCCTTCGACAGGCTCAGGGCGAACGGAAGAAAGAGCATCGATCGCCGCCTGCGCATTCTCATAGGCGAGGACGGCGGCGACGCGGATGATGGCGCGGGAAAAGCGGAAGCTCTTCACCTTGCCCTGGGCATCGATCACCAGATGGCAGGCCATGGCGGCGCGGTCCTGCCCGGCGCGCAGCGAACACATGTCGGACGAGAGCTGGTGCGGCAGCATCGGCACCACCAGGTCGGGGAAATAGACGCTGTTGCCGCGCTTGCGCGCCTCGCGGTCGAGCGCGCTGCCGGGGCGGACATAATAGCTGACATCGGCGATCGCGACGATCGCCTTGTAGCCGCCCTCATTGGCCGGGTCTTCGTCCGGCGCGGCCCAGACGGCATCGTCATGGTCGCGGGCGTCGACCGGATCGATCGCGACGATCGGCAGATGGCGCAGATCCTCGCGCTTGTCTTCATGCAGCGGCAGCTTCGACGCGGCGACCGCTTCCTCCTCCACCGCTTCGGGGAAGACATGGGGGATGCCATGTTTGTGGATCGCGATCAGGCTGAAGCTGCGCGGGGCGAAGGGATCGCCAAGAATGTCGGTGACACGCGCGCTGATCCGCGGCGGGCGGCCGGTCGGCTCGGCCAGGACCAGGTCGCCCTTCTTCGCGGTGCCGATGTCGCTGATCGGCGTATCCTTGCGGATGCGCTTGTCGACCGGGCGCAGCCACAGCTTGCCGTCGGCCATTTCCTCGACCACGCCGAGCAGCATCTCGGTCGCCTTGGCGAGCTTCTTCATCGGATGGGCGAGCCAGCCCTTGCCCGCTTCCTCGGTGCGGGCGAGGATGCGGTCGCCGATCGTCAGCGCGCCGCGCTTGCCCCGCTCGACCACGCGGATGCGGGGCGCGGGCTGGCCCTCGGCCTCCCAGCGTTCGGGGGTGGCGATCAGGGTGGTGTCGTCGACATCGACGATGCGCAGCACCGTCACCTTGGGCACGCCGCCCATCTTGTGGAAGGCGCGGGCCGGTCCGATGTCGAGCAGGCCCTCGTCCGCCATGTCCTTGAGCAGCGCCTTCAAGGCGATCTTTTCCTGCCCTTTGAGGCCGAATGCCTTGGCGATCTCGCGCTTGCCGGCGGGGGTGTCGGACTCGGTGATGAAGTCCATCACCTGCTGCCGGGTCGGGAACCCGGCGGGACGGACTTTCGCGCGGGCCGGGGCCGCTTTCTTCTGCTTCTGGGTCGATGCCATGGCTCCGCTATAGGGGGCAGGCCGCATGGGCGCCAGTGGCATGGCGGGATGGGGGTGGCGGATCGTTGGGACGGGCATGACGATATTGCTTTTGCCCCTGTTGCTGGCCGCCGCGCCCGATGCCCCGATCACGCCGATCGATAAGGCCAATGCCGAACATTATGTCTGGGGCGGCAGCAATGACGGCTGGCATCTGGTGAAGCGCGACGAGATGTCGGTGATCCAGGAACGGATCGTGCCGGGCAGCGCGGAAGTGCGCCATTATCATCAGCGAGCGCGGCAATTCTTCTATGTCCTGTCGGGCGAACTGACGCTGGAGGCCGGCGGGGTGACCCATGTGCTCAAAGCGGGGCAGGGGCTGGAAGTGCCGCCGGGCGTGCCGCACCGGGCGCAGAACAGGAGCGGTGCGCCGGTCGATTTCCTGGTCAATTCGACGCCCAAAAGCCATGGCGACCGGGTCGATGCGCCGGCGGAAAAATAGGAAATCGCCCGCTTAACTTCGCATATTTCCCGCACATTCTGATATTTTGGAACAATTGTTGGAAATCTTGTTGCGAGATCGGGGAGGGGGCTGTCGGTGGTGCGGGCGCAGGACATGGCGACATTCTAGCCCGTCGGGCTGGCTGTAGGACAGGCTTGCCGGTAGAGGAGCGGGATGCAGCTTCTTATCGATGGTGAGCTGGTCGATGGCGCGCGCGCGATCGACCTTGTCAATCCGGCGGACGGGCAGGTCTTTGCCGCCGCGCCCTGTGCCGATGCGGCGCAGGTGGAGCGGGCGGTGGCGGCCGGGCAGCGGGCCTTTGCCGGCTGGCGCGCGCTGGACTTTGCCGAACGTGGCGCGCGGATTGCTGCGCTGGCCGATGCGCTGGAGGGGCGGGCCGAGGATTTCGCCGCGCGGCTGACGCAGGAACAGGGCAAGCCGCTGGCCGAGGCGCGGGGCGAGATAGAGGGGGCGGTGGCGGCGCTGCGCTATCATGCCGGGCTGCGGCTGGAGCCGGTGGTGCTGAAGGACAGTGCGACCGAGCGCGTAGTCGAGCAGCGCCATCCGCTGGGCGTGGTGGCGGCGATCGTGCCGTGGAATTATCCGCTGCTGCTGCTGGCGCTCAAGCTCGCGCCGGCGCTGATCGCGGGCAATGTCGTGATCGCCAAGCCCGCGCCGACGACGCCGCTGACGACATTGATGCTGGGCGCGCTGGCGGCCGACATCTTCCCCGCCGGGGTGGTGCAGATGCTGGGCGATGCCGGCGATGTCGGGCCGATGCTGACCGCGCATCCGGGGATCGCGCATGTGAGCTTCACCGGATCGACCGCGACCGGGCGGCGGGTGATGGCAGCGGCGGCCGACACGGTGAAGCGCTTCACGCTGGAACTGGGCGGCAATGATCCGGCAATCCTGCTGGACGATGCCGATGTCGCGGCAGTGGCGCCGATCCTGTTCGACGGAGCGATGGGCAATGCCGGGCAGGTCTGCCTGGGCGTCAAGCGCATCTATGCGCCGCGCGCGCTGATGCCGGCGCTGGGTGCGGCGCTGGTCGAATGCGCGCAGCGGGCGGTGGTCGGCGACGGTCGGGCGGCCGGCACGACCATCGGCCCGGTGCAGAATGCGGCGCAATATGCGCGGCTGGTCGACCTGCTGGCGGAGGCGCGGGCGCGGGGGCGGGTGCTGCATGGCGGCGCGCCGATCGAGGGGGACGGCTATTATATTGCGCCGACGATCGTCACCGACCTGCCCGACGCGGCGCGGCTGGTGCAGGAGGAACAGTTCGGGCCGATCATCCCGCTGCTCGCCTATGATGAGGAGGAGGAACTGGTCCGCCGGGTGAATGACGGCCCCTATGGGCTGGGCGCGTCGGTGTGGACCGCCGATGCGGCGCGCGGGCAGGCGATGGCGGCGCGGATCGACAGCGGGCTGGTCTGGGTCAACCGGCTGTTCGACCTGCCCTTCGACGTGCCGATCGGCGGCGCCAAGCAATCGGGTATCGGCCGGCACCAGGGGCTGGCCGGGGTGGAGGAATTCACCCAGATCCGCATCGTCAACGCGGCGCTGGGCTGAGCGACAGCTATCGTTCATTGGCCGGCGCGAAGCGGTCATTCTGCTATCGGCAAAGTTTCAACCACCCGGTGCCCATGGGTGGGTGAAGTCTGTGGCTGTTTTTACTCAAAATCTTGGTTTAAACCGTCGAAAAAAAACGAGACGGTGGAGAAGGATGCTCAAGCGCATATCTATCATTCTTGGCGTTAGCCTAACCTTCTTTGTCCTGGCTGTCGTTGCGGTACTGTATCATCAGGGCAAGCAAAAGCCCGATACCGGAGGCCAATATGTTGCGTTGGGCAGCAGCTTTGCCGCAGGCCTAGGACTCGGATCGCGCCAACCCGGCAGTCCGTTCATCTGCATGCGCTCCACCCATGGTTATCCGCATCTTTTGGCCCGGTCGTTGGGGCTATCTCTTGTCGACATGACCTGTTCGGGATCCACGACGGCCCACATCCTGCATGGCGGGCAGGTTTTCCTTGGTCCACAAATGGCCGCTGTTGGCGCCAAGACACGCCTTGTCACAATCACCTCGGGCGGCAACGATGTGGGATATATTGCCGATCTCATGTTTGAGTCAGGTTCCATCGGACCCATCGGGAAAGCGCTTTCTCCAAAGAATCCGCCGGCAGATCAGCGCGATTATGCAGCGATCACGCGCAACCTGACCCAGATCGGTTTTGAAATTCGCAAGCGAGCGCCCAACGCCCTCATCGCGATTGTCAGCTATCCGCCCGTACTCCCGGCCACGGGCACATGTGCCACTCTCCAGGTTGCTCCCGGCAGAGTGGAAGAAAGCCGGATCGTCGCGCGCAGGTTGGCGGAAGCGACCCGAAGGGCTGCGCTCCAGACCGGGGCGGTGTTCGTCGACATGGCGACCATCGGGCTTGGCCATGATGCATGTGCAGATCGTCCGTGGGTCAATGGTGCAGGCGACGATAACGGGGCGCCGTTTCATCCAAATCAGGAAGGTGCCGCCGCAACCGCGAACGCCATCGCCAAGGCCTTGTCCACTTCGCTGAAGTCATGAGGATCTTCAGCAAGCAGGGCGATGGGACTGTCTGACCATGGTTGTTCGGGCGGTCGAAAGCATCTCTACCGCTAGGCAGCGGGCCAGTCGAACCGAATGCGGCTGTCGCCCGTGACCTCGCCCTGCGCATTGAAGCGGCGTTCCAGCGCCAGGCCGGTGCCGTCCGGGGCGATGGCGAGGACGCTGCTGCAGCGTGTGCCATAGACGGGGTTGCGGATGAAGATGGGGGATAGGGGCGGCTCCAGCGGGGCGTCGGACGGTGTGGCCGGGGCGATGCCGGTGGCGGGCAGGGTCTCGCGGCGCAGGGCGTCGAACAGGTCTTCGGGATCGGTCGCGCCGGCGACCAGCCATTGCAGCATCGCCTCCTTGAGCGCGAGCGTCTTGGGCCAGGGCTGGTCGAGCGGGCCGTTGGAGAGGCCGTAGAGGCCGGGCGCGAGCAGGCTGCGCTGGGGTTCGGGGCGATTGGTGAGGAAGACGAGCCGGTCGCGGTCGGCGAGCAGCAGGTTGAACGGGTTGAAATCGTCGAGCGCCGCCGCATGGGGATCGGCATAGGTGCCGGCGCCGGTGAGCAGGTCGGTGACCAGTGCGCCGCGTGAGGCACGGTCGGGCAGGGGATTGCTGAAGCCGCGCAAATTGGTGATGACGGCGGCCCGACCCTGTTCGTCTGTGCCGAGCCAGGTGCCGCCCGATTGCAGGTCGCGCCCGGCGATCAGGCCCGGCCGGTCGTCCCAGCGCGCCATCGCGGCGGCGGGGCGGGCATGATATTCGTCGCGATTGCCGATCAGGACGAGCTGCCAGCGCGGGTGCGCCCGCCAGGCCAGTGCCACGATACACATTTGCTGCCTCCATAATCCAACACCGGCTTGATAAATCGCGCGGCCGCCGCCATATAGGGGGTGCCGGGCTCGCCCGGCTATGGTGATAAATCGTGTCGTATAATAGACGCAGCGGACCCGGGGGCAGTACCCGGCGGTTCCACCACATGTCCCGGATGACCTTTGGTCTGGCGGGGTGTCTGATGGGGCCGAACTAGGATCGACGTGTGTTCAAAGGCGATGCTTTTACCCGGCCCGTGTAAGCCGTTAAACTGTGCAAAACTCACAAGTGCCAACGATAACGAAGCACTCGCCATTGCAGCGTAATTGAGGGCCTCACGGCCTGACATTACTCTAAAATAGCGCGGTTGAACCCACCGGGCAACAGAAGGGAATTCAGCGGCCCCCGGAGGCGCCGGGCAACAGAAGCCTCCGGACCCAATCCATCAGACGATGTTTTTTCAGGCCACGCCGCTTTGCGGTGCATGGCCCGTTTCGCGCGTCCATGATGCGATTCGAATCGGGTGAAATTTGCATTCCGCATTCGATTTCACTTTTATGACACTGATGTGAAAATCACATAAGGCAATGAAATTGCATCGATATAAAATGGAATCGGTGCGGTCGCCTGATCTTGTGCCGATGTCATCAAGATGAAATAATTCCGGCTATGTTGGAAAGTTTTTTTCGGAGAAAATCGATGTTCAAGGCGGCGGCAGTTGCGGGCTTTCTTCTGGCTTCGGCAGTGCCGGCCATGGCATCGGCGGCGGATGACGTGATCGTCAGCGTCGTGCCGGATGCGGGTCTCGCCGCGTCGGCGCTGCTCGCCCATGATTTCGACAAGGCCGCGCGCAAGCTGCAGGCGGTCTGGCCCGACACCATCAACGATCCGGCGCGCCTGATCAACCTGGGCAATGCCTATGCGGGCATGGGCCGCACCAGCGATGCGCGCGAAGCCTATGCCGCCGTGTCGCGCGTGCCCGACATGATGCTGGTGCTTGCCGATGGCAGCGAGGAATCCTCGCGCTCGATCGCGCAGCGCGCTTCGGCTCGCCTGAATACGAGCTATGCGATGCGCTGAACGCCCTGTTTCAGTGGCTCGCGCAGGGGCGTCGTCCGGTGGGCGGCGCCCCTTTCTGTTGCCTGTGGCGGTTGGGTCACTGTCTTCGAACTGTAATTTTACCGACCCTGATATGTCATAAAAGGAAAATGAGGCTGTCATTTACCGCGCCTACCTGCCGCTTCCGAGGGCGACAGGGGGCGTTGTCCGATTCGCTTTTCCCCCTTGCGCTCCGCATCGCAACAAACCCGGCAGAAGCCGGAGCGGAGACGACATGGCCAAGATCAACCGTATCCATAATATCCTGATGGCGGGCTGCGCCTGCGCGGCGCTGGCTGCCTGCGGCGCGGACGATATCGCTTCGCCCGGCACCGGCGGCGACGTCATCATCAACCCGACGCCGACCCCCACGCCGACCCCGACGCCCACGCCGACCCCGGCCGCCGTTACCCCGGCTGCGGGCTGCCCGACGATCGCCGATCCCAAGGGCCTGACCGACGAAGGCACCATCTCCAGCTCGAACGGTGATGCTTGGCGCGTCTGCACGCTGCCTTCGATCATCGCCAAGAGCATCACGCTGCCCAAGATCGCCGGCCTGGTCTATCAGATGAAGGGCCGCGTCGACGTCGGCTGCGACAGCGGCTTCGCAGCGCCCACCACCTCGGCGCCGGTCACCAGCTCGACCGTGGGTTGCACCGCGGCCAACGGCTTCACGCTGACCAGCGGTCAGCTGACCGCCGACACCAACGTCACCCTGACCATCGAGCCGGGCGTCATCGTCTATGGCGGCACCGGCACCAGCTGGCTGGCCGTCAACCGCGGCAACAAGATCAACGCCGTTGGCACCGCGACCTCGCCGATCATCTTCACCAGCCGCGACAATATCAATGGCAACTCGACCGAAACGTCGATGGGCCAGTGGGGCGGCGTCGTGCTGATGGGCCGTGCGCGCACTACCGACTGCAACAGCGGTTCGGTCGGCGCCGACACCTGCGAGCGTCAGACTGAAGGTTCGGCCGATCCGGCGACCTTTGGCGGTCGTGACGACGCCTATAATGCGGGCACCATGAAATATGTCCAGATCCGCTATTCGGGCTATGTTCTGGGCGCCAACACCGAACTGCAGGCGCTGACCGGCGAAGGCATCGGCAGCGGCACCACGCTGGACTATATCCAGAGCTTCAACAGCTCGGACGACGGCGCGGAATTCTTCGGCGGCACCGTCCACATGAAGCATTATATCGCCACCGGCGCGGACGATGACAGCCTTGACGCCGACACCGGCATCCAGGGTCGCTTCCAATATGTGCTGATCGTGCAGCGTCCGGGCCAGGGCGACGCGCTGATGGAAATCGACAGCAACGGTCTGGAAAGCGATACCCCGCGCCAGAAGACGATCGTTGCCAACTTCACCGCGATCCAGTCGCAGGTCAGCAGCAACAACGAAGCCAATGACCAGGCATCGATCCTGAACCGCGGCAACAGCGACCTGTCGCTGGTGAACGGCATCGTCGTGTCGCCGAACAACGAGTGCGTCCGCCTGCATGGCACCGGCACGACCTCGACCCGCGCCACGCTGACCGCCCGTTCGGTGCTGATGCAGTGCAACGCGACCAAATATATCGGTTCGGGTAGCGGCGCGACCGCCTACACCGCCGCCGATGTCGCCGCGATCTTCAGCGGTAACAACAACAATGATGCCTACACGGCCTCGCTGAGCGCGGTGTTCATCAACGGTGCGGCCGAAACCGCCGCCACCGCGATCGACGCCAAGACGCTGGACAGCTTCTTCGACACGACGACCTATGTCGGCGCGGTCAAGGACGCCAACGACACCTGGTTCGCCGGCTGGACCTGCAACTCGGCCTACGCGCCGTTTGACAGCACCAGCACCGCGCGCCGCGCCTGCACCTCGATCCCGCTCTAAGACGGGACGGACCTGATGCGGGGCGGGACGCGGCCATGATCGGCCGCATCCCGCCCCGAAACGTGCAATGACCTTATCTAGGGGATATTCGATGGCGACGCCGCTCAAGTTCGCGGGCCTGCTGCTGCTTTCCACTGCGCTGGTCGCGCCGGCCGCGCTGGCCCAGGAAGTGCCTGCGCCCGCCGATGCCACCACGTCCGACCCGCAGGCGGCCGATCCTGCTGCCGCTGCCGGTCGTTCGACCGCCCAGGATCCGGAAGCGGCGCCCGACATTTCGGTCCCCGGTTCCGACATCATCGTCACCGGCCGCCGCAGTGCCAACGTCCAGAAGAATATTCCGGCGGTGGTTTCGGTCCTGTCTTCGGCCGATATCGCCCGGACGGGCGATGGCAACATTGCCGGCGCGCTGGGCCGCGTCACCGGCCTGTCGGTGGTCGGCAACGGCTATGTCTATGTCCGAGGCCTCGGCGATCGCTATTCGCTCGCGCTGCTGAACGGTTCGCCGCTGCCCAGCCCCGAGCCGCTCAAGCGCGTCGTGCCGCTGGACCTGTTCCCGACGAACATCGTCTCGTCCTCGATGGTGCAGAAGAGCTATTCGGCCAATTATCCCGGCGAATTCGGCGGCGGCGTCATCAACCTGACGACCAATGCGGTGCCGGCGGAAAGCTTCCTGACGATCAGCGGCGGTATCGGTGCCAACACCGAAACCACCTATCAGATGGGCTATAGCTATTATGGCAGCAAGAGCGACTGGACCGGCTTCGACAATGGCAGCCGCGACATTCCGCCGGCGCTCGCCGCCTTCTTCGCCAGCGGCGAACGGATCAGCTCGGGCAATGTCGACACCACCGCGATCGCGGCGGAAATGGTGCGCTTCAGCAAGGGCACGGTCCAGCGCATCAAGGATATCGACCCCAATTATTCGGCGACCATCTCGGGCGGCACCTCGTTCGACCTGGGCGGCTCGACCCTGGGCCTGATCGCCACTGCCGGCTACAGCAACAAGTGGACCACGCGCGACCAGCGCCAGCAAAATTCGATCACGCCCGACCTGTCGGCGCTCAATTCGGATTTCCAGCGCGTCACCACCGACAATCGCATCGTCGTGAACGGCCTGCTGGGCCTGGGCCTGGAGTTTGGCGATAACAAGATCCGCTGGACCAACCTCTATATCCGCGACACGCTCAAGCACACTCGCATGGGCCTGGGCAACACTCAGACCCAGCCGACGTCGGACATCATGGAGCAGGATACCGCCTGGTATGAGCGCCAACTGATCGACACGCAGGTGGTGGGCGAGTTCAAGCTGAGCCCGGCGTTCAGCCTGGACGTGCGCGGCGGCTTCGCCAATTCGCAGCGCGAAGCCCCCTATGAACTGTCGTTCGAATATATCCGCACCAATGCGGCGGCCGACCCCTATGGCAATCTGTTCGTCAATCGTCTGAACGGCAATACCGGCCAGACCGCGACGGTCAGCTTCTCCGACCTCAACGAGGATCTGTGGTCGGGCGGCGCGGACCTGACCTGGAAGCCGTCGGCCGACACGGCGCTGACCGCCGGCTATGCCTATGTCGACACCAACCGCACCAGCTCGCGCCGCGACTTCCAGTTCCGCGCGTCGAGCGACATGCCCGAGGGCGTGGGCGTGCTGCGCCCTGACCTGCTGCTGGCACCGGGCATCGTCAACTATTATGACATCAGTCTGATCGAGACCAACGAAGGCAATCCCGCCTTCCGCGCGACGCTCAAGAACCATGCCGGCTATGGCAAGCTGAACTGGCAGATACTGGACGACCTGTCGCTCGACGCGGGCGTTCGCTACGAAACGGCCAAGCTGACCGTGTCGCCGCTGCAGGTGTTCAGCACGCCGGGCGCCAGCACGGCCTCGACCCAGCTCGACAATGACTATTGGCTGCCCAGCGGCACGCTGACCTGGCAGATGCGCGACGACATGCAGGTGCGCCTGAACGCGTCGAAGACCATCGCCCGGCCGCAGTTCCGCGAGCTGATCTATCAGTTCTATTTCGACCCGGACACCAACCGTCGCTATCAGGGCAACCCCTATCTGCAGGACAGCAAGCTGTTCAACGCAGAAGCGCGCTATGAATGGTATTTCGCGCGGGATCAGCGCTTCTCGCTGTCGGGCTTCATGAAGAAGATCGACAACCCGATCGAAACCTTCATCACGCTCAACGGCGACAATTTCGTCACCAGCTTCGCCAACGCGCCCAAGGCCGACCTCTATGGCGGCGAAGTCGAGCTGCAAAAATATTTCGACCTGTCGTCCATGTCGGACAGCGCGTTCTTCTCGACCCGCCGTCTGGTGACGATCGCCAACTATACCTACACCAAGTCGAAGCTGAAGGTGAAGGAAGGCGATACGACCGCCGTGTTCGGCGCGTCGTCGACGCTGGCGACCGACTATTTCCGCAACGGTTCGCCTTTGACGGGCCAGTCGGACCATCTGGTCAACTTCCAGTTCGGCCTGGAAGACCAGGACAGACTGTCGCAGCAGACGCTGATCCTGTCCTATGCCAGCAAGCGCGTGACCAGCCGTGGCCTGGCCAACCAGGACCAGCCGGACGTCTATGAACATCCCGGCATCAACCTGGACTTCGTGGCGCGCCAGGGCGTTTATGTGGCAGGGCGCCAGTTCGACGCCAAGTTCGAGGTGCGCAACATCCTGGGCAACGACTATGAGGAAAGCCAGTCGAACGGCACCAACAAGGTCATCTACAACGCCTATAATTATGGCACGACCTTCAACTTCTCGCTGTCGACGACCTTCTGAGGGAGCGGCAGAGCCGAAACGGAAAGGGCGCCCGATCGGGCGCCCTTTTGCGTTGGGGGTATTGGTGGGCAACATGGTGTTGGGCTTTGACTGCTGGCGACCATTTCCAGACCTGTTCCCCCTCCCGTAAACGGGAGGGGGTTAGGGGGTGGGCTGGACGTCGCGAAAGCCCACCCCGCTGCGACTAATGCGCTTCGCGCATAAGTCTCGCTGCCCCTCCCGCGTGCGGGAG